>Ga0247774_1000004_pt1 | contig 122028 bp, 91 predicted proteins | sample UWRJL001104B6_FD_179933 | JGI IMG/M metagenome (GOLD analysis project Ga0247774, IMG submission 179933) | Plant litter microbial communities from Arlington Agricultural Research Station in Wisconsin, United States - UWRJ-L001-104B-6 | ecosystem: Environmental > Terrestrial > Plant litter >...
CTCCGTCTTGAAGATATGCCACAGAAGCCTCACCATGGATCTCTGCGCCGGAACAGCCGCCGCACTCTCCCCGGCAACCCCCTTTTGCGTATCCCGGTAAATCTGCGTCCTCGTCTTCCCCACGTCAAAAGGCATGGTGACTATCGACGCAAATGCTCCCGAGGTCGCCCCCGCGAGGAAAGAGTCCGTAAAGGTCTCTCGATGATTCTCCCTACTCCGACTCCGTCTCCGTGCGCGGCCTCTTGAGCCTACGGGGTCGAGAGTTCGACCTTCCCGTCGGCCCCGCATGTCGATGAGGATGTTGCGCATGGTTTCGTAGCCCCACCAGTAGATACCCGAAAAGGGAACGTCGCGCCAGAGGGTCAATGTTAGGCCGCGCCAGAGAGAGTGGTATCCTTGTGTAGAGACCATTTGCTGGACGCCGCGGAACGTTTCTATGACATGTCCCGATGCGGATGCCCCCGTCGTGGCCTGTAACCTCGTCCGGAAGAGCTCAATCGGGCTGACAGCTGTAGCAGCGAGGATGCGAGCCGAGGAGCCGGCAATCAGGGGGACGTAGTCTTCCTTGAAGCTCCGGAAGATGGGTGACTGCGGGGAATACCGTAACCAGTCGTACCCCGTAAAGTAAATAATATTCGCTGGAACTGTCATGACGAGCGTTGGACTCAACCCACGCCAGAGAGCGGGAATGCCTTCGTTCCTTGCGATTTTTCGGAACCCGTCCATTGTTGAGGATATCGTCCTGCGCTGTACTTCCTCGACGGCGCATTCGACGCTTTCAGCAGCTGAGGCTCCTGCGGACGACGGACCCCCTCTGGCGACAGGTGAGACCATGCAATATTCGGCATTGTTGTTTGTGAAAAATACTTCGCGGCAGCAGGCCGTGACGCCTAGGTTGGCCGGCCGGATAGTGCTGAGCGGCGTGTCGGTTGTGATCGCCAGTTTTGAGAAGTCGACTCGGGGAGGTCGGACGGACTGGGCTTGGAGTCGGACGCGGACTACGTCGAGGGGTGTAACTGTTGCAAGATCTCGTTAGCTTCCAGTCAGTTTCAAATAAAACGGACACGAGCCCTCTAGGGACCGATCATACCAAGCAACGACGTCAAAAGACTCCCTGACATCGCCGAAACCATCCTTTGCGCGGCCGTGATATCGGTCTCATCACCCGTCGTGGGAGGCGGCGCTGCCTTTCCTCCCACTGGTATCAGTCTGTCGACGCGCATATCAACGAATCTGTCGTGATCCTGGCCTGCGCCTATGGTTCGTAAATGCGAGGTCATTGTCGTAAAATAGCGCTGGACTCGGTTTCTATGCCATGATCGATTGTGCGGGGGAAATATTCGGGGTAGGTTTGTTGGTGCACGCTGCAAAGCTCGGGAAGCTCCGTCCACGGGGCAAAAAAAATTGAGTTCGCCGACACTACAAACCCCTTTCTCTCCCTTTCCCTTCGTTTCTTCCTTGCCTTGTTCCGTTTTACTTCATTTGCTTTTTCTCTTCCCTTCTTTTCTTTCCCTTTTACTCTCTTTCTCCCCTTGCTTGTTCGTGCACTCTTAATCAAGCTCGAAGGGAGCTGATGCTTTGGGTCTCGAACCCAGGCCTCCGGAACTCTGGCAAAACGATCGGCCGTACTTTCTTTGAGGGAATGCCAGTATCAAAGGCACACAATAAACCTGGGCGTCGCTAGAAGGATTAATCAGATAATTGGTATCCAAATCTGCCGTGACCGCGCAATGGCGCGAGATGGGAGAATTGCAGAAGGTAAACTCTTTGAAAGTGTGAAAAGTGAGGACTGGTATGCGTCATAACTCGCGCCAAACGGCTCTATTTCCAATGCGACCCATTCCCAGCAAAAGCCGAGTGGCGGATTTTTCAACGGCTAGCCCCACAAAAGGCATGTCGCCGGATCCCGATTTCCCGCGAATGGCCGAGGTTTCTGCTGACAGAGGGCATCCAGCACCCCGGAATGGTAAGGGATACAGTTGGTCTGCCTGATGTCGTCACCTATTCTATCATAATCTCGCGTAAAAAGACAGCCGTGAATTGTTGAAATAAAACCAAATCAATAATTCTTTCACTCGTTTTTCGAGTAGATGCAGGCATATACAAACCTGCCTATTCTTAGTGGGTTCGTGGTCTCATTTTGCCCAGTTCATGAGGCCCACCAACTCGTCTAGTTGAGACGTCTTCTCATTTCGGCCTTTCAACTCTCCAGCTCTAATGGCCAATACAAGATAGGCATATAATACAAGATCCGGTCCGAGAAACGAAAATAGCCCTACAACCAGTGCGGACTTCCCACCATAGCAAACGCTTTCTCAAGCCTCCTCTCCTAGGAGCGTCCCTAGATATTCCATTTTCTGTACTCCCGATCAAGCCCATAAAACCCACCATTTTCATGTCGTCCTTTCATGCCCACCACCGAACAAACCAGGAAAGAAAACATAAAACCCAAGAAACTCCAGAAACCACATTTTAGCTCCACAACACCCATTTTGTAGAGGAACATAAAGTGCCCGGCCCAACCTGTCATGCAACTAAAAGTGAATACACATCTAATATCATGCCCGCCACAGGGGGCTTGGAGAAGAGTAGATGGTCCAAACAAAGTCGACGTCGCTCGTAGATCGCAGATGCTAGATAAAAACGAGAGGTCAAGGCAAAAAATTGACGGCATGAATCCAAACCTTGAGGGCCGGCTTAGAAACAGAGTGTTACAGTCAGCAATAGCAAAACGCTACTACCGCTTTATGGAAAGGCCATCGTAATCCCAAGACCGCTTCAGGCCGCTCCCAGACTCGTACACGCTGGCCACCGACTCCTGCCACATGGCAGGCGTGATGAACGGGATCGAGGCTGCGTACTGCTGGGTGGGGAGCTGCTGCGCCGTCGTCGTAAGAGCATCAACGGCGGTCAGCTCATCGATGGCTTGCTGCACTTCGGGGCCTGATGAGGAAACGCTTAGACCTGCCGATGCTTGGCTTTGGGGGCTGGGATTCGATTGTGTTTGGGGCGTACCAAAAGACGTGTTCCATTGCCTAAAATGCCTTGTTAGCAAGCCACCATCTGCCACGACGAGTTTGGTAAGACTTACTCGAAGATTGGGGCCGGGTTCCATGCCGGCGCATCTGTTAGTGGCAGAGCGGGCGGCATGGAACTGTTTGGTCCTGCAGAGAACATCATCATTGGTGATGTGTTCTTGATGTCAGGAGGACTGTCCGAGGTTGGCGGCGTCATGGGCTGGCTTGGAAAGGAGATTTGAGTAACGATGGAGTTTGGCTGAGGGCCTAAGCCGCCGCGGTCCATCATGGGCCTGTTGTAAGCCGGGCTTGACCGCGGGGGCGTAGCCGAATGGGACATGGTCGGGCTGCTGTAGGGGAAGCTTGGCTTCAACATGAAGGGCTTCCTCACATCGGCCGAGAAGGCCTCGCGGATAGCATCCACTTGCCTCTGCATCTCAGGCATGGGCCACGCCGCCATTACCGTCTCAAGGAGCCGCATGTGCCTAGTGAAGAACTCTCGCGCATCCGTGTTGAGCTCTGGGTCGGGCGAGGTCAAGGCCACCTAAATGAAAGTCAGAATCTTGGCATTCCATCTAAAATCGGCGGCGGGAATTCTTACCAAATGGAGCACAATGCACGACAGCGCGCAGTACACGTGGAAACTGAAACCACGTTGCATAGACGACAGTCCGTTCAGACCAAAAGTCTTGAGGATTGCCTCCTGCAAGCGGCAGAGCGCTCTTGCTGATGAGTAGCAGGTCATCATGTGGTGCTTCCACTTGCCGTCTGTGCCGTTGGGATCGCAGAAGGCAAGTTGTGGCCGGTGGAGGATGAGGTACACGAGATAGTGGTAGGAATGGAGATTGCCAATGAAGGCTGACGACAGCCATGGCGGCGAGTTGTCGGCAGGGAAAGTGACAGCAAGATCGCTAGGGAGCTCCGTGAGCCAGGAATTCAGCGTCGGGTTCAGCTGCACCAGTTCAGGGTCTAGACCCCAATCCTTCTTCTTCTTGATTCGGGCGTACACCGAGTTGAGTACGCTAACACACCGAACAAGCCGTGCAAAGTAGGCGAAGTTCCTAGTGACGAGATACTCGGTGTCGTCGTTGCCAGGAAATGGTCTGGGGATCGAAAAGTCTACGTCATCGACGTCGACTTGCAAATCGGTCCGACCTAACCAAGACTCAAGTTAGCTTTGTCAACAGCCGCGTGTGACCATCACAATAGCCTCAGGGGAAGTGGGTGTTCGGTGTTGGGGCTTCCCACCTTGAGGCGACCCAATCATGCATTCCAGATTAAAAGTGGTCTGCCAGATTCGAGTTTTCATCTGGCACTCGACTGGAGAGTCATCGCAGCCTCTCCCAGCCTGGTGGTCGGCATGATGTTCATCCAGACCAAGATCCTTGCCCATCTGCACGCATTGCACTATAGCCATCCAGGATCGGAAATAGTATCCCTTCTTCGGAGCGGCTTCTCGAGCCTTGATAAGGATCAAGAGCGCCTGCAAGGTACTTAACCTCGGCACATCCATAAAGGCATCCGCGTGACCTACAGGCAGGTTAGCATTCCAAATCAGCGCAGCACAAACCTGAACCTCCCAAACCTTACCTGATGCCAGTGCAAGCCATTGTGCGCCCTGGCACGGCTCGTCCGCTAGTCTTCCGCCGATGGCAAACACGGCCTCAAGGATAAGAGGAGATATGGCGTCCCTATTTGTGTTCCACTGATGATAGAACAACGGTTTGCTGAGAACCGGCACCCACGGATGGACCTGTGTGAAATACAAGTCGAAGTAGTGCAAGGCCGTTTCGTAATCCGGCATCAAAGCTGGGGGAATCCGAATCTTTCCCTTCACAATGGGGAACTTTACGTCAAATTCGTCTGCCTCATCAATGGCTGCTGGCGTTTCTTCCAGGCGGAATGACGCCTTATTCCTCAGATAGGGGGCTTACTATCGGTCAGCATCCTGACATCTAGCATGATGGCTACCTAACGGGGGGGCTTTACGAACCTGTTCCAGCCTCGTTGACCTTGAGCGACCCCAGCAGGTGAGACAGATCCGCCGCCTGACCATCCGTTGAGAAAGCCGTCGGCGAATTTGCCGAGTAACTTCCAGTCCTCACCGATGGGGTTGGGAAGACATCTCTTGTCGCATACGTATCGTCAATCGTGACCGAAGGGGGCACTGTGGTATAATGTAGGTTATGCTGGACACGTGCCAAGTCGCTGTTGTATTGGTAGATATTCGTCTCGCTTTGCGTGAAGCCGGGTTGCTGGTAAATAGAGCCCGACTTGGGCGTGCTGTTGAGTGCGTCCACCTGGGTGAAGCCATCCTGCACTGTCCCGGTTGCGGGGAAGAATTGTTGCTGGGTCTGATCTTGGGTGGTCGTCGATGTCTCAGTTGCCGAGCTGTCGAAGCCGTTCGGGCGCACACAGTGAAGCTTGAGCTTGATGCAGGCTGAGCATGGCCATGTATTCGTCGTTGCTGCGTCGCATTTGATCTTTCGTCTCCGGCAACCTTCGCATGCTCTCATAACTGTCCGAAAGTTAGTCTCGAGTCGTTGCCAGCTACACTTTGCAGCGGCGGTGGTCGCGATTCCACATACCCTTCAATCGCTTGTGGCGATTGTGCTCGTCGACGAAGACGTAGTCTGCGGGGTTGAATCGGTGGTCAGCCATCATCAGCCACTAATCCGCCAAAATGCGGTGGGCGGGATACGGGCAGCATCCTAGACTTTCCAAGCCGCTTCTTACTTTTCTGAGTTTCCCTCTGCTGTTGAGGGAACTGCTGTGGAGCAAACGTAAAAGTCGACATCTCGGATGGTAACTTTGCGGGAGATTCCTCCTCGCCAACGAGTCATTCGTTGTTGCTCAAAGCCGTCCAACTGAGGAGTCCAGACGACCGGCACTTCCCGGAAGATCACGTCTCGGTCGCGACAGTGAACCTCATGTAAACCGCCAAACAAAGCCGCGTTGGTTGTTGCTGTAACTCGGAAGAATGATTCCGTCGTTCGCGAGAAGAACGACCGACTAGAACGCGAGCAAGATATTGGAAGGATTGGTGAGGGCTGGAACGAAGAGGGACGTTCTTTAATTTTTGGCTTGTCATGCCTTTTTGATCAATCGCTGCCCACTTTCCACGGCTGGCAAAGGGAATACGTACGGGATTGGATGTCAAGGTGTGCGCCTCACTGCTCTCTTGGAGGGGTGGCCTGCAACCTGGAGTGGACCTCTGTACATCGAACGAGCTGGGTGAGAAAAGCGGGTTGTCAATCCTCGGCACACGCCCAGCCGTGGCACTTCCCACCATGCGCCATCGATGAGGTAGGTACCTTTTGGCTTCTGTCCGAATTCCAAGATTACCAAGATCACTTGGTACACGTGGAGCATCAGGTACATTGCCCGGTAGCCTCTCAGGCCTTCCTCTCTCGCATTGGGTGCAGTGCCTTCGGGAATGCAGCAGGGGAGCCGTGGAGGGTACGAGTTCGAGGGGTGGGAGGGGGTTGGTCTGGAGGCGTGACTGGGACAGGTCCACGTCCTGGGATTGGGCATCACGTACGAAGGCAGCCGGTGGTGGGTGGTACGGACGCCGACTAGGCCCCAAAAATCGATACATCATCGAAGTCTTCAGCACATGGGTTACTTGGCAGAGGGCGAACCAGGGCCGATTCCAGGATCTTGTCACTGGATCCTCCCCCCCTCCCTCCCCGCTCTATTTCCCCGTTTACTCGTCTGCCCATTCCACAGCGGAACTGGTTAGCTGTCTCCGCATTCTACTCCGCCCAAAAACTATAAACGCGAAGGAGCATTTGAGGATTCCTTTGTAGATTGCTTTCAGTGTATAAATGATGGCCAACCCGGGGCTTTAGTCGAACTCGATCTTCCATGAAGCTTTGCGAAGGCGCAAGGATGATGGTGGCTTTCGAGAGTAGCCGAGCGCCGAGGAACGAGGCGATGAGGGAGGACCTGGAACTCACCTGGTACTTGTTGGATCTTGGCTGGTCTTAGGTGAGGGCGGCTGGCGCTGAATTCGAACATGGCGGTCAAGAGGTACAATTGTGGCTATCGATCTGTGGCACCGCACTTTCCCAGATTCCTGCCAGTAGTCCAACCAAATGACGTTGCAACCCTGGCGTTTGATAGATGTTATGGTGTTTTCGTTCCGACCATTTTGACAACTGATACTTGCGGGCCTACCGAAGCATCCGACATTCGATACCTAGGCAACACCCCTTCGTAGGCCTGTTTATTCTGAAGCAACATCTCTCGAGCCTCTCGCATGGCGAGTGTTGGTAAACGCATTAGTGGGTGAAACGCACGAGGCGCGGGAACTGTTCCCACAAGCCCCTCTAAGATCGAATTCCGTCTCGCACTTTGCTGCCCACGGATGATTCCGTTAAACTCAAGACCCACTCACGAATAGCAACAATTTTCATGCCCCAGGACTCAGACGCAATTGTTTTGGACAAAGGCGACAGGTTCTGGATGTGGGTTTTGTGGCTAGTGCATGCAAGCCATACATGAAGCTCCAGGCATCTTTCATAAGGGGTTTTCTTCCCACTTGTTCGGGCGGGAAACTATGCAGCTTGCTCTTGATGATGCACTCAGCCCCGTATATGGTAACTTGCCGTCTAGGCATTAATCTGTGTATCTCGCAGTAGCAGAGAGCCTGCAAGCCACCAGCAAAGTTGAGAGCAGGCAGCAGGTTAAACCCGGAACGCAGCGAACGGTACAATTCTGGAGGCAAACAGCTTCCGTCGAAGAGCTCATCGAAGCCAACCAAGACTTGAGCCCTGTGGCTGGTCAAATTCCGAACGTAAACTGGCTCACTGCCTGCAGCTTAGTCTTGCCGTCCTGCACGAGCAGCGGCGAAAGCAGGCTCCAACTTAATCTCCAGCGCTGAGTGGCTCCCCTCCTGTGCGATGGCCCTGGACGCCGGTGCTCGCATTGCTAAGCCACACTTCTCCTCGGCCGAGGTTTTGTGGGCCCGCCAGAATGACGGGGGTACTTCGACATGACAGGCGTCCTGCTCAGTGTAAGTCAATTTAGCCTTCGTTTGCTGGTATTTCCGGGCGGCCTCGCCAGTGTTTGAGACTTAGAAGCCCTCGCCCTGCAGATCCGAAGGCGGCGATGCCGGGTTAGCAAAGCTTCTAGAATAATATATGTCGAAAAGGGCACCCCTTGGGCCTTCCGGCGTCCATGCGGGCGCGATCGATCCTGTTAGGCTGAGTTGGTTTGGCCATGATTAAGACGGGCTCAGGTACGCCAAGCTCGACAGGCTTGACAGCCCGGCCGAGGCTACGGAGATCTCCTTCAGTTGGATCCCAGACTCGAAGTTCGCGGTGATGTCGATGCTTGCCAGGATCCCACAGGATTGCAACCGGCAAACGCCGTAGGTTTTCAGCCATTCGTCGTTATCTAGACCATCAGACGTTGCCGTTAACACCAGCAGAAGTAAATTATTGTTAGTAACTATCGCTGGCCCGTGCAAGGCGTCGTCTGCGGATTCCGAGCCCAACAGCTTGGCAAACATAAATTTCTAAAGAGTAAATACTGGCATCCGCTATCAATAGAAACCCGCTAGGCGAGCATCTCGTGATGAGTGCACCAGTTACCAATCCACGCCGTGGAAATAAGGGGGTAGGAAAATGAGACGGAATGCATGAAGTCGGACTTTTATTCGCTTTCGCGACGCCCATAGGGCTGCTATACTCCGATGTAAGATTCTTAACATCTACGCCGGAGACAGCTCAACCATGCCGCCCCTGCCGGAGGATTTTGCGTTCGATGTCGATGCCGTGCCTTTCGTATCTGTACCTGAGAATGACCCGAAAGAGTAATCCTCCTACGAGTTTCCGTGGGGGCCTTCGGGCTCCGTATAGTTCACAAATCAAACTTTATGGCAATGTTCTTGTCAGCTTCAACGGGGAATATTATTCAGGAGGGTTGGGGGCTGAGGTAAGTGGAAGTTGGTGGAGGTGACAAGTCCCTTCACTTGCCACGATGGATGTCTTGTGCCCCAGACTCCAAAGGTACCTCCTACGTAAGTTGCGCTAGGGTTGCTAAAGTTGGACCCAGTCTTGGTATTTCCCTGTGTCCATTTCATAGGATAATTACTCTTCCCTGGAACGTGGTTGGCCATCCTCTATCAGGGGGTTGAAATTGGTTCTAGCCGACGCGGAAGTGCAACCAGTCTAAACCATCGAACTCTGCAGCGGCACAAGGAGACGCCTTCAAGTATCATTCACCAGACAATACCCAGTCTGTTGCCAACCCAGTTTGATCCCGACAACATCTTGATGTTCAAGTACTTTGTGCTTTGATGATTGATGTGGCGCTCGCCACCGGTAACAGGAAGAGCCCGCGGGGCTCGACTCTCTGCTGTCCTGCCTTGACATCGCTAATCAGATCCTTAGAACGGACTCAGGTCTACCGGATCTGATTCGCTTACCAAGCCCGCGCGACGAACCATTCTTTTAAATCAGATCTGCAGAGGCAGAGCCACACGCCCGTCTCGTCGGGTCTTGCTTGGCTGGAGTCTGAATGCGGCTTGAAATTGTGGCGATTGAGTTAATCATGTGCTGCAGGTCCTTCGTATTCTTAGAAACGGAGGTGGCAAAAGCAAAGATGGCTTTTGATGTGTTGAGACAGTTCGAGAACCGATCGTCGATATCAATTAGCATCGAACGAGATGGAAGTCCTCCATTGTAGCCCAGCTCAGTATAATCGGTTGCTGAGTCCTGACATTCGTGATTCATTGCAGGGGCACTATCGGCGGTTCGCCTCTTCAGTGTGCGCTAAAGAGACCTTAAAGTTGCAGCAGCAGGACCCATCATTCGCCGTAAAATCTCCTTGACAGCGCCTATCTCTATTCGTCGGGGCAGTCGGCACCTTCTTTCTCATGCCACCAGAGTCTACTTGCATTGGCGCTCCCATATCCTTATCGGCCCTTACTATCGGGTTAATATCTTCGTTGTTCCCTCAAAATTTATCTACTCCGTACCCCACTTTACATTTCCAGCAGAAGTGGCGACGTTCCAGAGAAACAGTCACAACTTTATTCGTAACTCCCCGCAAGTCACACCGCACTACCAAATGCCTCGCCAAACAATTCCGCTCTGATCGCGCCTCGTCGTTCCAACATATCACGAACTCCCCCGGACAAAAAGCCCTTCGTACTTAGACAGCGGACAGATATTACCGAGCTCAGGGGAAGACGCTGATGCTTGCTTCCGATCCCTGTGATCCGTCAAGCCGTCCAGGAATCACCAGGCTGTCTTGCGACCGAGTCATTGAGGGATAAGTAGTAGCAACCATGAGCGAGATCCAAAACGCAAACCCAACTATTCTCACTGCCGGGCAACTACCAACGAGAGAAAGTAAGAGACGCCCTGGCCGGAAAGGGCCCGATACTAGGTATAACGATGCCATCTTTGCGAAGCCATCTTACTTCTCATCTCTTGTGGAAGAAAATGACGACGACCTATATGCGGGGTGGCTCGGAGGCGGTGGAGGTGGGGACGGGGACGACGACTTCACTGAGGAGCCAATCGACGAGCAGGAGATTTACGGTCAGTTCACCCCCTAGTTTTAATCCATCCCAACTCCTTCCCCAAAACCCTCCCCCCACAATGCAACTGTGGTGCCACTTGAACGTTTCAACCCAGTTCGTTATGTGGGAGATGTGCTGCGTGCTCCATGATTGACGCGCATCACCAACAAGTGGAGGTAGCTTGGTGTTTTCCGACTTAGTCACCATGACGCATGCAACCTGGAAAGTCCTCATACAGGGAGCCCCCTTTCTTAGAGTCTTTTTTCCCCTCCGGATACAGGCCTTAACATTAAGTTTCTACGCGTACCATCTCGTTCGGCCCTATTATGGCCTGCTATATTGCCCATACCCTTAAGTCCATCACACGGCTGACGCTTCAATAGACCTCATAGCTACTATCCAAGATCCAGAACACCCCCTGACCCTAGGCCAACTGGCAGTCGTGAACCTCCCTGACATTCATATCAACCCACCGCCTTGCTCTAGCACGAGCACTTCAAACCCAGATGCCCTCATACGTGTCCTGGTGGATATCACCCCTACCATCAACCACTGCTCCTTGGCCAACGTCCTTGGACTTGCTGTCAGGATGCGGCTTGAGCAAGCACTGCCTCCTAACTACCGAGTCGCCGTCAGAGTGAAGCCGGGCACACACGCTCAGGATGACCAGGCTACGAAGCAGTTCAGCGACAAGGAGCGGGTCGTGGCGGCGCTCGAGAATCAACAGATGAAGGCAATGATGGAAGGGATGCTGGCGACGTGCACTTGATACGGTTACATAATTTCGACGATTAGCCTTGTTAGACCTTTCAAGATCCTAGGTGGCCGAGCGTCGACTGAACAAAGGCGTTGAGGGTCACTAAAGTCAACGTCACACTCGGTACAGCGTACGCTCCTGGACTCCGAATTGGAGGGTCTTTGAAATCTGTATGCTGCGGCACCACTGCCGAAGGGGTAAATCGCGGAAGGTGCTTACGAAGTTGATCTGGAGCATAGTCACTGGGATCTGATTTTTCAGTCCCTTGACCCCCACACTGAGGCAAGGGCTCGCGGACATTCGGTGCCTTGCTCCTTCAGGCGGCGTGTCTGGCAGCGTGTGTCATCACATATGGTCTGGGTATTAGAGGTGGGACAATCAGCTCGCACTCAACATTGCTTTGGTACCTCTGTACTCTGTCTCAAGCTGCGAGTGGAACATGAAATCTACCAACAATAGACACGTAACCGTGGATTATTTATCTCAATCACGATCATTCTATGCGAAGGTTCCGAATACCCGGAGTCTGAAATTTACTCGAATCAATTATCGATGATGAGTTAGTGGTTCCTTGGCACGAAACTGTTCCACGGCGGGGTCCCAAACCTGGATGCATTGATTAACGCTGCCTGAACCGTCCCTGGTGCGAACATGTTGGCTATTTAAAGTAACCCAATATTCCGCTACGTACCCTCGTACGTGTCGACGCATTCCCAGATGGCGTGTGCGTATAATTCAGGCAGAGCTTCTAGAAGGCTGGGCTGAGATCGCACGCGAGCCCTTAGGCCCTGCCGGGTGCCGTGTAATTCATCCAAAATTCACCCAATTTTCTGCTTGCTTGCCTTTACGCAAGCCGATATTAATCTTGGGGCCTGCAAGTTCTACCAGTCCCTAGTTGATTTGCGATGGCACCCGAAGACTTGCATCGTCAAATTGAGGGTTCAACAATCTGCTTTCCGAACTAGAAAAGGAAATTGCAAGGAGGCCGTTGGTCTTGCATGACAATTGTGCAGGGCAAAAATCTGGAAGTTCCGCCTCTCCTTGATTTCTTATCTTCTTTTCCTCTTTGCGCTGGGCCGTTGAGAACCCTATCAAGGCCACGCAAATATGATCGTACTGCCTGGCCTTAAAAGTGGCTCATATATAAGAATGACAGCCCTGCTTTTCGTCATTAAATCCCCATGGCCCCAGGGACCTTTTGCTATTCCGCGCGTGCAGGGTACGTCCCTGGAGTCTTGAGCATTGGCCCGTCGTCGGGAAGTTTGTGGAAATTTGTAGCTTGGTAATTTGTCGGCATGAACGGGAAGTATTTCATAGACGTCTAGCTACGAATAGTTCGTGGTATATATCATCATCATTTGGTTCGCGGAAGAAATCCATACACGCTCAAGTTCTGGACTGGACTCAACACGAAGATATATCATAGCCCACGAAGGGAGCATATTCCCTAAAGAGGCCTGATCTGATAACAAATCGATTTCTTCCGGATCCTCGGTTGGGATCATAGGCTGTCCTGGTGCATGGTAGTACTAGTTCTGGGGCAGCCAAGGGTTGAATGCCGCGATATCACCGATCTTCGACTAGGAACAACAGGCTTTCCCCCGGCCGGGAAATCTTGCGAATTTTGAACCACTCTGCTGGGCTACTATCATCCGAGTTCTGCGGGTGAAATAATCAGAAGCTACCTCGGGCGTCTGGCCTGAGATGTGTACACGTCAAATCTCGGCAATGCTGCCATTACTCTAGAAGGCCGCCCGCGGGACCAAATCGAAGATCGCGCTTGCCAAAGAAGCTAGACTGAGACTCTTACTGATTTTGATCTGGCTTTCTCCACACACAAGCAAACACGATGGTGTCTTGGGGGCTCGCATTCCGGCAATCTGAACTAGCAGGGGGATGCGCGAGAATGTCCAGATCACTTGTTACCTGCTGCATCCATTGCGAATACAACCCACAGCCCTGCCGGCCACCCTCCCCGCCAACCGTCTCTTCCCTGCAGCGGTGGAGTGTTTGTTGTTACTTGGCGCAGGACATTATGACAATGTCATCGAGAAAACTGGAGGGAGGGTCATTATAATGGGGGTTCCCAGACCGAAATGCCCGATTTGGCTTAGTTCACGAGGAAAGGTCGGCCCTAAGGAACGGGCTCACGAAGTCGATACTCGTCTGGACAGCCTTACCTCCCTACCAATGGAGGTCTCAAGACTTGTAAATTGAAAGACACGGCTGGACCAGAATACAACCACCCGCATGTGTGCCTGCCATGCCGGGACATTGCGAAAAAGTTCCCGTCCGGCCGCTGGCGGGGGAGGGAAACCCCACTCGGTTGCTTCCTTGCTGCTAGAAATCAACTGTTCCTGGCAAGCAGAAGTGCTTTTTTAGGGTGACAGTATGATATCTTGCAGATGCAAAATGAAGTTCGGTACGACCTTGCAGGGCAGAAACGGTAGAAAGATGCAGGAGATGCGAGAGCTCCCTTCTTCACGATCCGCCGATATTGTTTGAAATGTACCGAGAGCTTCTTTTCGTTAAAAAAAAAAAAAAAAGGTAATGTTAGCGGGGCGTTATCCAGAGAACCGAATACCTTTATTTTTTATTTTTTTTTTTATTTTTTACCTGCCCAGTTAGTCGGGATAGCGACGATAAAGAGTTGGCAAAGAAACAGTTTCAAGTATTTGAAATTGTGGTTCTCCGGTTGGCGAAAGAGACACGAAGGTGGTTTGGGTAGAGCACGAGCACTCACTAGTAGAAATAGCGTGGGAAGCCCACGTGCGGTAGAATTTTCACATGTCATTGAACGCTCTTCTCCCCAGCATTTTGCCGCGGGAACATTTGTAGCGCCGTCAACACGGTGCTATTCCTAGTGACCTTGCGGGGCAGGAACCTGCAGGGTTGTTCAAGACGGGAATATCTTAAGCAAGGAACGAGAAAATGGTAAGCTAACACGGCTGGGCTGCGCAAAGGGTGGCACTACGAAAAGGCCGAGAGGGATATAGGAGAAATAGGAAAGAGAGGGGCAAAGGAGACGCAGTTGGGGGAAATGGTTCGTTAGCTCGAAGATAAAGCTTTGCGGTATCTGATAGATTCGCCAAGGTAATGGTTGTCGACGACGGGGGTCCATGTCCCGAGAGAGTTGAATAAGAAGTCATACTTGTCTAGACATGCAAGCCAGGTATTGACCTTTCTCATTCATCAAAGAGACACGCAAGAAGCATTGCCGGGAGTTCCGAATTACAGTGATCGGAGGCTCTGATGATCGTTTTGATTGTGCCCAACGCGATAGGTGCTAAGCTTTGACAATGAGGCCAGCCCTAATATACAACTTGGAGGAAGGATCCCTTCAACTAGCATGCGTGGCGAGCATACTCATTAGCCCTGACACTGTAACAGATTGATATCCCTATGTCCACCTTCTAGAACGGCTCCAAGAATCTTGGTGTTTCACCTCCCCAACTTCCCTATTTTGCCTTCCTGATCCCGCCTAGCAGATGGAGGTCAGAGCCGTTCCCATCTACCACCCCTACCAAGTTAGCCTTCTAGAGACACGGGCCACCCGCACGCCCTCGGTCAATCAACTACTCCAGACTCCCCTCCTCCGCGAGTTGCTCCTTAAGCTTAGCCCACTGCTCAGCCTCAAGATACGTCCCCACACTAACATCCTCGCTCAACCCCTTCCTCTTCCTCGTCTTCAGCACAAAGTCTCTTGCCGTGGCCTGCGGCGTCGCAACCTGCAGCGGCCGCAGCACAATGCTCTTATCCAGTGGATCACCCGGCACGATATTCCAGTTGTCAAACAGCAAGCTCACCATCGCACCCCCCTTGGACTTGATTCTGAGGTCCGTCTCGAAGCCAAAACTGTCGACGACGGGGATCAGACCATTCAACCGGTGAAGCGGCGTGCCGGCCACGGGCTCATCACTAAGAACGTGGCCCCGTCGCCGCCCGAGAGTGTTGTACACCTCATCGGTATGAGAATCAAGACAAGTAACTGAGACAGCGTACACAGGTTCCATAAGGCGGGGGTTGGCGAGGAGGAAAGAACTATAGCATGCGCGGCGGGCGGTGGGGATGATTTGGCCACCGCCGCGGAAGATGGGCTGGTCTGCTAGGCTTACGTCGGTGATTCTGAATTTGACGTTTCGGATGGCTGTAGCAGAATATGTGTTAATGACTGCGTACTTGAATAAACGAAGAGGGCCGGAATGGACTGGAGATAAACTCACGTTCTTCTATCAAGGGTCCTTCTCTCGTAGCCCAGCTGAACCCCTGGCGGATAGATTCCCGGACGCTCCTCAGAGTCTTCTTGTCAACCTCGCCAGGAAGAGTGTCGTCCAGAAGCATGTTCGGCCCGGTGTCGTCAGGTCCGAATGCCCATATACTCCGACCAGCCAGCTTATCCCAGTTATACCTCTGCTCAAAAAATTCGGCCGTCTTCCGTATCGGGTCTCGAATCTTAACTGCGCCTGTTTCGATATCCCGCGCTATGCCATCATCTAATGCCTCGGCAAGCATGGTGATGCGGTTCTTCTTGTTCGGCGTGACGGCGTAGGGCTGGGTGATGGACTGGTCGTGCACCGTCTCGCAGAAACGCGTGACGGGATCTGACACCTTGATCTCCATCGACGCATAAAGCTTGCGGAGGTCATGCAGGACGCAGTCCATGTAGAGCTCGCCCGTGCCCAGGATAATGTGTTCGCCAGATTCTTCGACTTTGGTGGTGATCAGGGGGTAGCTCTTCTGGATCTTGCGGAGACCGTCCAACATCTTCGGTAATTCCGACGGATTTACCGGTTCGACGGCCACCTTCAGCACCGACTCGGTGAAGTGAGTAATGGGCTTGAAGATGTAGGCGTCCTCGTCATCCTCCAGCTTCGGCGGCACTAGCGTCGCCGTTTTGACGATGGAGCTGTCTACGCCAAGCAACATGACCCAGTTTCCAGCAGGCACGCCGTCAGTCGGGATGTTGTATCTTGTCTCGGCCAGAAAGACGTCCCCGATAGTCGCTCTCGTCATGTCTTCCTCGTCATCGAGAGAGTATCCTTCTCCAAGAACCCGGACCTGTGCTCCTGGCCGTGCCGTTCCGCTCAGCACTCGGCCGAATGAGTAAAAGCTTTTTGCGTCGGCAGTATTAAACAACTTGGACACGTGAACGACCAATGGCCCATCTTGGTCGCAGGCTAGCATTGCTGCGGCAACCTTGGTATCCAGGGGGCCCGTGTAATACTTTTGCAGATAACGTTCCGCCGACTCTACTGGGGATGGGATATGCCGCAGCACCATGTCAACAAAACCAGTCGACGTCCCGAAGAACTTGGCGCACACCAGCTTCAGAAGTACCTTCGCGTCGGCCTTGTACTGAGATGGCTTCAGTGACAAGCCAAGAGGTGCGAGGAATTCCTCCAGGTCCGCGGGGCTATCGGCGATGCTGTGCGAGTACAGCTTGTAGATTGGCTCCATGATGAAATGGAGGAATGACCGATTCGACCGGGGCTCGAGTCCTTTCCTGGTGAAGTTCCGTTTTGTCGGGTTGTAGTATACATCACCCCAAAGCCGCCGGGCAAACTCTTCTATCTCGACTTCGGGGAATGTGTCGGCGTACATCTTGGCGAAGGACTGTAGTGTGAAGCACCATCCCATCTCCGTGCAGGCAAACAAGACGTTTCCCTTCTCGGGGCTGAGCCGCTTTGATGCTCCCTTACCGGGCATAGCTTTCTCGATTTCGGTATTGACTTGCTCGACGACATGGCGTATCTTGAAGTATGCTTCCTTCGGTGGCAGCCGGAGCTCCAGTATCAACCGGTCCATTTTGTTGATAACAAGGGTCAGGGGTATATCCTCCAGCACCGCGTGCTTGATGATTTGTTCCGTATTGACTTGGACACCTTCCACCACGTCCACCACGAGGCACACACCGTCAACTAGTCGGAACGCCGCAGCGACCTCATCCACAAAATTAACGTGGCCCGGTGTGTCGAGGATGTTGAGTAGATGCGACTTCCCCTTCCCATTCTGCAGCACAAGGCTCATCGGAGCAGCCTTAACAGAGAGGCCCCGCTCTCGCTCCAAGACGCTCGTATCCGTGTACCGCAGCTGGTCATCGCGCTTCTTCCCTGTTCGCTTGTCCAGCCGTTCCGTGATGTCGTGTGTTTCAAGGACCAGCATGTCTAGAAACGCCGTCTTGCCGTGGTGCAAGTGGCCTGCCAGCGCAATATTCCTCGTCTGATCCGGGAAGTTCAAGAGCCCAGCCATGAATTCGCGGTCGAAAAACACGGGTGGGAGATCGGCCTCTTCGATGTGGAACTTTTTCTGCTCCACTGGTGCGATGATGGGTTCGCTCAGCGGTTGCGCATCGACTTCTTCGACTAACGTCTCGACATCTTGGCCATATGTCTGCTCTGCCGTCGGGTAGTATTGTTTATCCTCGTGCAATATCACCGCATTCGACGGTCCTTCATCTGGAATTATTATTAGCTGGCTCGGTAGCCGGGCGTGTACGTAGAGGCCCTCACCATCAATATCCATATCCTCTTGCGCAGCCGCATCTCCGGCTTCGTCGTCGTAGACGTAGTCGGCAGCATCAGCGCCAGTTTCCGATGCCTCCTCCGACTCCACCTCCTCACCAATGAAGTTTCCAAACTCATCGTAAAGGTCGTCCATGGCGATTTTGGGCGATGGTGGACAATCACAAATCTCGGGCTAAGTGTACTAGCCGCAGTGTCGCGTCGAAGCTCCAATGCCTAGAAAAAGTTTCGCTGCAAGGCTGGAATCATCCAAGCCAAGGCTGAGTGGTGCGTGGCTCTGGTTGGATGAAACTAAGATTCGGCAGCGGCTCAATAATATTCCATATCACGTGCAACATGCCAGGTCGACGGCCAATTACCCTAACCCTGAAACAATGGCAGTAACCCTAGACTAACCCCTCTTCTTTGGTGTCTGTTGCCCCGCCTCCGCGTCATGTACCTGAAGTGGCCTATTCGGTGTAGATGTAGGGAGATGGCTCTCAACTGCCCATCATGCGCTAGCATTGTATCTTCTGCCAACGGCGTACCTGCACTATGCAGCTGCACCAGTCACTGCAACCCCCGCGAGAAGGCGGCAGGGTGTTTGACACCGCAAGGAGCCAGGCCGTCGCTTGGTTGCCCCTCCATAATTCGGCAGACCGGCGGATTCGAGACAGTGAGCTCAACAAATTTGTTCCTCAAAGGGCGCAACTTTCAAATCGTATAAAGTACGCGTCACCGCCTTCAGAAGTCTATTTTGCTTGCAAATTCCCTCATTCCTAATCTGAATACTCTCAAAATGTCGAATCTACCTACCGTTTACATTGTTTCCGCGGTGCGGACACCAATTGGGTCCTTCCTAGGGTAAGCTTGGAGCTGTGATAAACCCCACAAAGCTTTGGAGCGAAATTGAGGCATCACGAAGGCAAGTCGAGCGCTAACATATCTGGACTCTTAGCTCTCTTTCCAGCCTCAGTGCGGTCCAATTGGGCTCTCATGCTATCAAGGGTAAGTTTCCGGCCCTTTGAAAAGATTGGGATATTTTGCGCCTCCTAACACTTACACAGCGGCGGTTGAGCGAGTCCCACAAATCAAGCCCGAAGACGTCGAGGAGGTCTTCTTTGGCAATGTCCTCTCAGCAAAGTAAGCTTCTTTGCCCGTCAAATACTTTCAAAGTCCGTTAGTCTAACGGATAACCCCTCTTCAGCCTCGGTCAAGCCCCCGCCCGTCAATGCGCCCTCGGCGCCGGTCTCTCGAACTCCACCCCTTGCACGACCGTTGGCAAAGTCTGCGCCTCAGGCATGAAGGCGATTATAATCGGCGCCCAGACCATCATGACGGGCAACGCCTCCATCGTGGTCGCGGGCGGCACCGAGTCCATGTCCAACACGCCGCACTACCTGCCCGTCCTCCGCACCGGCGCAAAATACGGCGACCAGACACTTGTCGACGGCGTGCTCAAGGATGGCTTGACCGATGCCTTCAAGAAGGAGCACATGGGCATGCAAGGCGAGCTGTGCGCCGACGACCACTCCATCTCACGCGAGGAGCAGGACGACTACGCAATCAAGACATACCAGAAGGCGCAGGCCGCAACGGAAGCGGGAATTTTCCTGAAGGAGATTACCCCCGTTGAAGTTAGCGGTGGGAGGGGGAAGCCGCCCGTTAAGGTGGAGAGGGATGACGAGGTCAAGAACTTAAACATTGATAAGTTGAGGGCGATGCGGCCGGCGTTCAAGCCGAATGGGGGCACTATCACGGCCCCAAACGCCGCCCCGATTAATGACGGTGCTGCCGCCGTGGTGCTCATGAGCGAAGCCAAGGTCAAAGAGCTTGGTGTCACGCCCTTGGCAAAGATTCTCGGCTGGGGCGATGCTGCGCAAGAGCCCGAGCGGTTCACGACGGCGCCCTCTCTTGCCGTACCCAAGGCCCTGAAGCATGCCGGTTTGACGGGCAAAGATGTCGACTATTACGAGATCAATGAGGCTTTCTCGGTGGTGGCCCTCGCAAACATCAAGCTCCTTGGCGTGGACCCCGAAAGGGTCAATGTCTTCGGCGGGTCCGTCGCCATTGGTCACCCGCTCGGCTGCTCGGGTGCCCGCATTGTCACGACGCTGACGACGGTGCTCAGGGAGAAGAAGGCCAAGATTGGAGTGGCTGGCATCTGCAACGGTGGCGGTGGTGCGTCTGCGCTGGTGATTGAGAACCTTCAATGACGATCAGCTGAAATTGCTGCCAAGTTATAAGGCACAAGGAGCCAGAAACGGTGTCTGGGGCATAGGTTTGTCAGACGTCCGCTTTCAGAAGTCAAAAAGTTGATTAATATAAATATCGAAGTCTACAATTCGCGACTAGTGAAGTGTAGTCTATTCACGAGTAACAAAACGCAATCATTGAAGCTTTATTCATAGGTATGTAAGCATGACCCAGCATTTCCATCCTAATGAATCATATGATCTAGGTAGGGACGAAGTGCTTTAGGTGACGTGCGCTCCGGCTGAGATTCGAAGCCTAATCCAATTAGCCAGCCTTGTGGTCCAAAACCGCAGGGGCCATAATAGTCGCCCCTTTGAGCTTCTCCATGCCCTCGCCGCCCTGAGGACCTTCAAGTCAGCCAATATAATTTGAAATTTCCCGCATCGAAAAGTACTTACGTAGCTATACCGAGGATCCACCTCAATGCCGGCATCCGGACTCTCCGACTCGACAACGGCACCGGCTGCCTGTGTCCAGCGCTTCCCCTGGAGCATGATGTCCCGTTTGCTCGTGTCCGGGTCATCCTCGCCTGTGCCCGGCGCGTTCTTGAGCGGCGAGAACTCATCCTCACGGCGGACCTCCATGCACGCAAACTTGTCGAGGGGCAGGCGAGGGAATACGTCGAAGACAAACTGCTCAAGCTTGATGCCGTTGGCTTTCGTTGGCTTCACCGTCTCTCCCGTCTCCACGTCCACGCAAGGAATCTTTTTGCGCGCGACGTGGTGTGGTAGATCCTGCCATGATTTCAGGTCCGAGAGCCACCTGTACGAGTAGTAGTGATTGACAATGTTGGCGGCGCGGAACTTAAGCACACCGGGCTGGTTGGCGTCTTCGGCCTCTGCCGTAGCCTTGTCAATCTCTGAGTATTCCACGACGTCGGGTTTGCCGTTCTTTTGGAGGATGAGCCCCACGGACTCGGTGGCGTTCCGCTTGCGGACCACCTTGGTGGCGATGTCCACCTTTTTGGCGGCCGCGAAGCCGATGAAGACAGGGTCGGCAACCTTAACGAGGCAGTTGTCGACGCAGTAGGCGTGGATATGCTCGACTCCCCGCTTTTCCATGTCTTCAAGGACACCTTTGGTGTAGAGTGCCTGATAGATGCCCCCGTTTCCATCCGGAGCCACTGCCACCTTGCCCTTGGACTCGAGCATGATCTTGCCCTCGTTTGAGATGCAAGGAAGAACGCCTTGTTCGAAAATGAAGACGTCGGACGGGTCTAATCCGAAATAGTTCTTCGACTTGAAGAAATCTTCAGTCGGTCCACGCGTTGGCCCGCTCGTCATGACGTACCACGCCACCACAGCCTTTTCCTTGCCACACTTTTTTGCCGCGAGTTGCTGCACCTTCCAGATGCGCTCGGCCTGGATCTGGAAGAGGCTCTTCTTGGACGGAAGCCCAATGTCATAGCAACCTTTGGGTGCCGAGCTACCGAGCCGCGTACCTTGCCCACCCGCCATGAGCACAACCGCCACTTTGTTGTCCCCAATGAGATCCAATCCGAGCTCGTACCAGCCATCTATATCTCCCTTCTTGGAATCGAGTATGCTCGCCGTGGCGTTGTCAGGCAGAGGCTCGAGCACCGTTTGCTTACCCTCTTCGGACTTGGGCGGGTTCAGAGCTTCGTCTGCGAGCTTGTTGATCTTGTCGGGGTCGAAGCCGGAAAGCTGTTCGTAGAGGGCCGCCTTTTCTTCCGACGAGAGGCCGTCGTAGAACTTGAAGACCTGGTCCTGGCCAGCCTTTGCGTACGTTTCTTTAAGCTCCGAGAGCTGCGAGGCCGTAGGTTCGGTGGCCATGTTGTTGGGACCTCTGAGGCTATTCTGCGTGGAGGTAAAAGCGGGGCAGCGATTGACACAAATCAAGCTCTTTGCAAAGGTATGCTCAATTGAAAGAGCTAGGACACAAGACAATCCAGTAAACAGCTAAAGCTTGAACGAGAGGACAAAGCGTTGGGTGGGCATGGCTATCCTCATATTCAATATTCCATATGTCGGTCAAAACTTGAAGATTCATGGAGGGGCTTTGATCAGCTCCTGTCCCGCTGCAGTCGCTGCCAGTGTCAGCCTGCATCTGGTTGCAGATAGCCTGGGAAGGTACAGCACAGGTCATCCTCTCAAGGCGATTGCGTCCCACGACCGCAGACAGCCACTCCCTATTCGTCAATAGTTTTAAGGAAGCTGCCGGGATTATTTGGGCTGAGCTGTCATCCTCGACGCACGCGTTTGAAAGGCCAGGTCATCCAGAAGAAAGCGAAGTTAGAGGCGGATACATTTTCGAGACGGTTGTAATTCAAACTGAATTTGGAAATGCTCGGGTGTTGGGCGATTCCCCACTTTGTGGCCAACCAAACTACCTGTAGGTACGCATCTAGCAGCGTTATGGTAGTAGAGAGTACAAAATTCAACTCGAGCTTAGAAGGAAACTGGTCCAGTATTAAAATACCTAGCCAACGGCCTAGTGCTTGCCTTTGCCCTAAGGACTGACTCTATGTACAAGTCATGCAGCCAAACAGGGATCCGTCCCTTGACTTTTGTTCGGTTGCGGGGAGTGTGAATTAGATAACATTATCCTCACGTGACTACGCCATTGCCGACGAATGAGAGACGCCCAGACCAACCTATAGCCTTTCCCCTGCCAGCCTCGACCCATTTTTCCCGTCAGCTGGGACGGCTCTTTCATCCGCTTTCCTGTCGCGACAAATCCAGATCCCCAAAGAGCTGGGATGAGCATCAACTGTTCGCAACCAACGCTCACACGCCTTGAATATCGACACTGTGATGCTGTATACGATGGTATTCTGATGTGGACAATATTATTCACAGCTTTACGTCCTCCACGGTAAGCTACTCAAGCCGCATCGGCAAAGCCCAGGCCCTCCTGAGCTGCAGAAAAAACTGCCAACCCGACCTTTCATTGACACCACTTCTCTCGGCTCCGCACCCTGCCCTTCCCGTGTATTTGTTTTGTATTTCACTACTCAATGGGGTGCTAACACTACGTCTCGCGATAGACCGTCTATACCATGAACAATCAACCCGTCCACGGCGGGGGGGGTGGCTACGACCGCGATCGCGAGATGATGGAGCGCCAACGAGCCAGCGACGAAATAGCCCAACGCGAGCGAGAAAACGAACGACCCCATCGCGAGCCATACCACTCGGGTGCTCCGCATCATAGCAGTGCTGGTTCGCTACCGATCCACCAGCCTGTCGCATCTCGCATTTCGGGCGCCATCCACAGTCCCGGAGGACTGCTGGCAAACCACGGATCATCAGCTCCGTCGATCCCTCTCGGAGCTCCTCCAGGCCCCGTCGCCAACTTTGGCGGTCCTCTACACGAGCAGGGTAGCCGCCCGTCTGGCCAGCACGGAAGTCAAAACAATAACGCGCCCTCACACCAACTATACATCCCTGCCGGCCATTCATCGGCACCGTCTACCTCGACGGCTAGCACTGCTGGCCCCGGAAGCTCTCAACCCCTCTTCGGAGGTCCTCTTCCGGTGCAGGAAAGCCAGGCTACAGTCCCTCAGGGCCAACCCGGGCCACAAAATGCACCTGGACCGCAAGCTCCCGCCGGGTCTGCTGGGCCTGCCGGGCCTGCCGTTCCCGGAGTCTCCCAAGCGCAGCAACCTATTCTGACAGTTAGTGCCCCCTATCCATATCATGCATCCCTACGTATCTGGTTTCGTGGAGTTGCCTCCGCAGTCTCCTACCCCGTCAGCACCACTGTCGATGCACATTGCAACACGGGTGCTTCAACTCAGGCCCTTGTCCGCAACCGCCTAGCAGTGTGCCCGCCACGCTTGAGGCCATTTTGCTGTTTGCTCCGTTTCGCAGTGCAAGAGACCAGAGGCTTCCCGTCTTTGACACCAGTGGCTGACTTGAATGACAACAGGATGCCTTGAGCTATCTCGACCAAGTCAAGTACCAATTTCAAGACCAGCCTGACGTATATAATCGGTTCCTAGATATTATGAAGGATTTTAAGAGCCAGACGTGAGTCCAAAGATGGCTAGAGTTCTCTGTATGCTGTGGGCTACATCTGACCTGCTTTGGACAGTATCGATACCCCCGGAGTGATCAACCGAGTCTCGGAATTGTTCGCCGGCCACCCAACCTTGATCCAGGGTTTCAACACCTTCTTACCACCTGGTTATCGTATCGAGTGCGGTGCTGGCAATGACCCTAATACCATCCGTGTAACGACGCCTATGGGCACCACAGTTCAGTCGATCGCTGGTAGACGACCTCAGCCTGGTGACGCCACGCTACATCCTCAGGGTGACGCTGCACATCCCCATGGTGCAGGTCGAGGTGCCTTCTTTAATCGACCTGGCTGGCAGCAACAGCCACAGCCGCAGCCGCAGCCGCCGCAGCCGGCGCCTCAACAAGGAGCAGAGAGTCCGGAGATGACGTTTGCTGCTACGGCGCAAAACGGGCCAGCACCAGCCGCCTTCAACCCCCCGCCGCCTGCCCATGCCGCGGCCTTCGACACAGCAGCCGGTGGTCAGTCAAGGGCTGGCCCTCAACCTCAAGGCGCTGGTCTTCTCAACAGTGGACCTGGAGGCCGAAACGCCCTTACGCCAACTCCAGCGGCGGCACAAGGTGTTGTCAATGGAAGCCTCCAGGCTCACCTGGCAAACCAAGAGAAGCAGCGCGGTCCGGTTGAGTTCAATCATGCCATCAGCTATGTGAACAAGATTAAGGTAGGTGACTTTCTGCCCGCCCAAGCGTTCACTTTGCATCCCCTCTGTCTTTTGTCTGATCACTTCCCGCCCCGTGCCAAGTTTATGGTTGCTATGTCACTCCTACAAGGGATATAATGCTGAGATGATTGACTTCTTGTAGAATCGATTCCAGGACAAACCTGAGATCTACAAACAATTCCTCGACATCCTCCAAACCTACCAGCGCGAGTCGAAAGCTATAACTGAAGTCTACGCCCAAGTGACGGCTCTGTTTCACACTGCGCCCGACCTGCTCGAGGATTTCAAGCAATTCTTGCCTGAAGGTCCGTCCAAGGCAACACTTGGACGGCCAGAAGACGGCCCGGTGACCTCAGGCACAACACCGCAGCCCATGGCCGGAGGCGCACCTAAAATGCCGCCTCTCGGAAGTTTTGCGCCACCTCCTAGCAGCGCTTCCAAAGACTCCAAGAAGCGGCCCCGAATCGATAAGCAGACGCCCGCCCCAATGCAGTCACCGGCAGAGGCATCCGCATCTGGAGCCCGCGGCCTTCCCGGCGTTCCCCCGAACAAAAAGGCCAAACTTGCCCACAAGGCTTTCGCCGTTGATGCTACTGTCGAACCATCCCTAACTCCGGTCATGCCGGAGCCGATCCCCCCGCCGTCGCTGGCGGTTGCGAATCAAGAAGATCTTGGCTTCTTTGACAAGGTCAAGAAGTACCTGGGGAATAAGTCTTCGATGAGCGAGTTTCTGAAGCTGTGCAACCTATTCACGCAACAAATCATCGATGTCGATGCCCTCTACCACCGAGGATGTCAATTCTTCCTGGGCAACCCAGACCTCATGAACACGTGGAAATCCATTCTCAACTACGAGCCCCAGGATGTTCTTATGGAGAATCGACCCACGCCACCAACAGGCAAGGTATCGCTCAGCAACTGCCGTGCTTGTGGGCCGAGCTACAGATTGCTTCCCCGGCGGGAGCGGCTCAAGCCATGCAGTGGACGGGACGAACTTTGCAATTCGGTTCTGAATGATAACTGGGCCTCACATCCCACGTGGGCATCGGAAGATTCGGGTTTTGTTGCCCATCGCAAGAACGCTTACGAGGAGGGCTTGCACCGAATCGAGGAAGAACGCCATGACTACGACTTCAACGTCGAGGCCAACATAAAGTGTATCCAACTTCTCGAACCCATCGCACAGCAAATGCTGGTCATGTCAGACGCGGAAAAGGAGCTGTTCCGGATGCCTGCGGCCCTTGCCGGCCAGACGACTTCCATCTTCAAGCGCGTCTGCAAGAAGCTGTATGGAGAGACTGGCATTCAGGTTGTCAACGATCTCTTCAGCACTCCCTTTAGCACCGTTCCTGTTGTTCTCATGCGCATGAAGCAAAAGGACGAGGAGTGGCGTTTCGCGCAAAGGGAGTGGGAGAAGGTTTGGCATCAGCAGACCGAGCACATGCATCTCCGTAGCTTGGATCACATGGGTATCCTGGTCAAGCAGACCGATAAGAGAAATTTCTCGGCCAAGCACCTCGTCGACGTGATCAAGACGAAATACGAAGAGCAGCGCCGCCAACGCAGCTTGAATGGCAAGGCTCCGCGCCACCAGTTTACCTGGTCCCTCACCGATAAGGACGTGATCCTTGATCTACTCCGCCTGATGGGGCTCTACGCCATCCACAACAGCCAGCACAGCAACACGGAGAAGGAGCGAGTTTGGGACTTCTTTGTCGAGTTCATCCCCGCCTTCTTTGAGCTCGACGAAACGAGGGTCCTGGACCGTGTTCCCAAGCTTCAACTGGACTCGGGCGAAGAAGATGGCGAGGATGGAATACCGGCCGAGCTGACGAACGGTCGAAGCCGACGAAACGGCAAGAAAGGCGACCTTCTCCGTGGCGTGCTCGATCCCGGCCGGAACGGTAGCAAGTCACGGGCCACCAAGGAAGACAGCGCTTCGGGAAGCAAGGAGACGACGCCCGACGTTCAATCCGGCAACGAAGATGACGTTGCCGATGCTGCTGAGGATGAGCCGGCGGTTCCTGACATGTCCAACGAGCGCTGGATGCCGACTATTCCCAAGCCGACCATCGTCAAGGCTGCAAACGACAATGATCTTCTGACGGCCGACAATGAGCTCAAGGCGGACGGCTTCTTCACCCGGCCGTGGTACAACTTCTTCTGCAACCAGACCATCTTTGTCTTCTTCAGCGTGTTGGAGACGCTGTACAAGCGGTTGAAGGAGGTCAAGGAGGCAGAGCAGAGTGTTGTCAACTCGATCCTTCGCATCCAGCGATCTCGGCCTTCCAAGGAAGTCGGTCTCTCGACGGAACTCCAGAACTTTTTCACCGAGAACGACAGTGCCGACTTGTACTGGCCCAAGACTATGGAGCTGATCGAGGACTACATTACGGGCGAGATCGACGAGAACCGTTATCAGGACATCCTCCGTCACTACTATCTGGCTACTGGCTGGAAGCTGTACACGATCCAGGATCTGATTAGGACTCTATGTCGCCTGGCCCTCACGTGCAGCAGCTCCGACGGCAAGGAGAAGACCAACGACCTCATCAAGCAGTTCCTACAGAGCCGCGAGAGAGAGGAGACTAGTTATCAAACCGAGATTAGCGCGCGGAAGTTTGCAGAGAAATGCATCAAGGACGGCGAGATGTTCGTCATCTGCTGGGTTAGTAGCGCCAGGGCGAATATCCCCCCCCCAATGGTACTTTCGGCTAACACTTAATTTACAGGTCCCTCAAAAGTCGGAAGCGTCGGTTCGCTGGCTCCAGAGGGAGGAGACGACCTTTTACATGGACGAGATGAAGCTCCAGCAGCGCTGGCAATACTACATTAGCTCGTACATTCGCGTCGAGCCAACTGAGGGCGTACCCCGCTCCAAGCTTTCCCGGACTGTCATGGCCCGTAACTTACCATCACTCGATGACGACGAAACCGCGATCCCCAAGCCGGCGTCGTACGATGAGAACCTAGTAGTGAGTATTTGTCTTAAATCAACACAGATGGTATGGGGCGCCGATTCGTCGGAGGGTTTTCGGTACGAGAAGACGCCCGAGAGTAAGGAAGATGCCAAGTCGGGGCAGGAGCGGTCGCGCGGCACTGCTGAGTCTCGGAAGAGTAAAATGGCTGGCAAGTTTGTGATGAACAATGCCTGGATGAAGGATTTGAGCCAGGAGGAGGTTGATAAGCTCAAGGCCGAGTACAAGAAACGAGGCGAGGGAGAAGTAGGGGAGGGGGAGGGGAAGGGGGAGGGGGAGAAGACTGAGGCGGCTCCCCCAACTCCGCCGCCCGGCGATGTTGAGATGACGGGTGCCTGAGGGTGGGTGCTTGGCATTGTAGGCTTCGTTGATTGCGCAAGGTACGATGGCGTCGAGGGCGTTCCGGAAGAACCGCATAATGCTTTTGTTCCTTTTTTGTGTATGGTTATTCGTTTGGTTATTCGACATGCCCCGATCCTTTGTCGCAAGGGATGGAACCAAAAAAAAACCGAGCGTGACCCGCGACAATACACCACTATGTTGCCAAGAGCTTGTACAGTATTTACTACCAATCGATCAGTAATTACAGACCTTTGCAGGCCTCACCCGATCATCTCCGTATAGTCACAAGTCTATTTAGTTCTAGATTGCTTCCGAATATGACGCAGTTTGAACCACATACAACATACAAGCGCCACAATCTGGTACTATGCTATCTGTACGCATTGCATACAAGTTTAATTTTCATAGCAAACCTTCACCTCTGCCTCGAATGATCTCCTTCCCCCGTCCCTTCATTTCTTCAACATTGGCTTGCATAGAACAGATGCCCACGGCACAACACAGGTCGGGTTTCTGCGGCATTTAATGGCTCACTAGAACAATCAAAGACTAACGACCGAAGTAAATGCTGTGAAGACTGAGTGGGCGGCAAACTATCAATACACAACCATGCAAATGATCGGGTTTTCGGCTACTCTGGAGAGCAGTAGCTCGATTGGCGAAGATCATTGGCTGTTGTTAGATCACTATTCGACGGCGATGGGCCTTAAACATGCTCTTTGTGAAACTCTTGAACGACCGAGTTGACATGTGAGCCTGAAAGAACCTAGCCCTAACCCGAGGCTGCAAGTCGAGTCTCCACCGAACGGTCCAATTGTCAAGCCTTCTATGGTCAGCTAATCCTGGCCTAGCCAATCATGACCGGCAGAATATTCGCGGATCGCGTACGGCGCAGGGCTGCTTGCCGACTCCTGAATCACGGAACAGCGGAAAACCAGCCAGCCATGCATTGACGATTGCATCGACTCCTTCTTCCCAGTCTTTCTGATCAACGCGTTACACGAACCGCCGCGACAATGGGTACCCTCTCATTCCTGCGGAGCCTCTATAACCCTGGAACCCTCGACACGAGGTTCACGACCGCCTCGACGGTGCCCTACAGAGCTATTGTCGAAGCACGGAACGACCCCGTGGCGAGCAAGGACTACACGGCCACGGTAAAAGCATCAGCAAAACCGTCGAAATGGCGTACGGCCGAGTATAGGTTCTACTCTGTTGCGTTTTCTCTTACGATTCCCTACATTCTCTGGGTTGCGTTCCAGGTATCCCGACGTATGTGGCGCATTCCGGCTGGTGGCGTTCTGGGGCCTAGGTAGTTGATCTGACATTGATGCAGCATCTGATCCACGGTGGACCAACTTTGACTACATACTAGACAAGGGATGGATACCAGGCCGAATGATTGTAAGATATGGCGACGGGGATCCGCAGCTAGACTCTCGTTTTGCTAACCGTGAGGGCAGGACGTCACGGACGCCCAGTACCGAGTCTTCCGGGGCAACCTCGTGCCAATGACGCTTCTTCTCATTTTTCATCCGCTCCTCCGAAAAGGCTGGAACGCCGTGTTCCCGCTGTCTCCGCCGAGCTCCATATCGAACCCGAAGCTGGCACAGGGCGCCGCAAGCCTCCAGCAGCGCGCGTCGTTCGACTTTGTCTTTGCCCTCATCTATCTCACAGCACTGCACGGGCTGTCTATGTACAAGATCCTGCTTATACTATGGGTCAACTACCAGCTTGCCATGAACCTGCCGCGCAAGCAGGTTCCGTACGCGACTTGGATATTCAACGTCGGGGTTCTCTTCGCGAACGAGCTTGCCGATGGATATAAGTTCAGGACGGCGGCGCAGTTCTTCTCACCTCCTATGCCGGAAGCGGATCTTGGGGCGGATGTGCCGGCCCTGATCAAGTGGGCCGACTGGCTCGATTCTCTCCAAGGGCTGCTCCCGAGGTGGCAGGTCAGTTTCAACATTTGCGTGTTGAGGCTCGTCAGCTTCAACCTGGACTGGTATTGGAGCCAGGATAGGGGTCATGTGAACTCTGTCGAGGTATTTACGTCCAATTCTTCCCTGCTTGTCGAGATCGCCAGCTAATTTGCCAAAGAAGAAGCAACTTGATCCGGCCAACCTCTCCGAGAAAGACAGGGTAACCATCCCGGCCGACAACGAAGACTTCTCGTTCCGCAACTATGTTGCCTACGCAATCTACGCGCCCCTGTACATCGCCGGCCCGATTCTGACTTTTAATGACTACATTTCCCAAGCGAAGTTCCGGTCCGCTACCATCGAGACCGGCCGCACGATCCGGTACGCGGCGCGGTTCCTCCTTGTCCTTGTCGCCATGGAGGTGATTCTGCACATTGTCTACGTCAACGCCATCTCGCTCGCATACCCGGACTGGTCCACCTACACAGCCGCCCAGCTTAGCATCCTGTCCTTCCTCAACCTGCACATCATTTGGCTTAAGCTGCTGTTGCCTTGGCGGCTCTTCCGTCTTTGGGCCCTCGTGGACGGCATCGATCCTCCCGAGAACATGGCGCGGTGCGTGGCCAACAATTTTAGCCCGAAGCTGTTCTGGCGCGCATGGCACCGCTCTTACAACCGCTGGTTGATTCGGTACATTTTCGTGCCGCTCGGCGGAGCGAGCTTCACGACGTGGCGGGGCTCCGTGAGATCGATGATGACCTTTACATTGGTGTTCACTTTTGTGGCGCTATGGCATGACATCAAGCTGCGGCTGCTCATCTGGGGTTGGCTGATTGTCCTCTTTTTCATTCCCGAGATTGTGGGCAAGTATCTCTTCCCCGAGAAGAGGTTTCAGGGGATGGAGAGGGTGTACCGGCTGCTGTGCTGTGCCGGTTCGGTGGGGAATGTGTTGATGATGATTACGGCGAACCTGGTTGGGTTTGCGGTTGGGTTGGATGGACTGAAAGAGATTGTGAAGGGGATATTCCACGAGTTTTCTGGTAAGTGGAACCTAGACACCTTTTGCTCGGTTTTTTTTCTCCCGTCAGACGAAGCGTTGCAGAAATGCTAACATGTTTGCGCTCTAGGATTCCTATTCTTACTTGGAGCCTGCGCTGGCCTCTTCGTGGGCGTCCAGATCATGTATGAGGTTCGGGAGACCGAGAAGAGGAATGGCATCGACATGAAGTGTTAGACCAGGCTACTTAGTCCCAGAGCCTGGTGTCACTCTTGATGTGTCTGGTATATTTTGATTTTCTTTCTTGCATGTTTTAAAACTTTAGCGACTTCCACGGCGGTATATTCTGGATAGATCAGAACACCATCTCGGTGTTTTCCCCACCCATGTGGCGTTGGATAGTTTTTGTTTTCATGTACAGGTGGAAAATGCCGTCTCAGGTCGGTGAAGGCTATGTAAAGGGTTCGGGGGGCGTAATGAAGAAAAGTAGCTAATTAAGAACAGCAGCCTTTGGTGGTTAGGCGTGATGGGACAGGTACGAGTAGATATTTACAGTGAGTTGGCCGAAAGAAAAGCCTTGGAATACAAGTTTCCAGAGATATGAAAGCAAAACCCGTAACTGCTGTTCCTTCCCTTTAAAGCTTTCGTCGGCGTTTCTGATGACGCTCCTGCTGGAGACGCGGGATCATTACGGAGGTAATAAAAGAGGATATGCATATTAGATGCTTTTCGGATGATTCGATGCAGGATTCGCCCTCTGTCTTCATCTATCTGCTGCCAAAACCGCAGCGCTAACACCCAGGGTATATAATAAGAAGCAACCTACAACAAAGAAACACTCGAATCTCCGTAATGTCTAAAACACGATGACCTTTTCAATACTGCTACCGACTAGGGGACGAGGAAAAAGCCCTAAGGCCCGTCCTTAACCGTGGATTCCATCTCCACATCCCTCGTCCTACTGCTGGGCATCTTCGCAAACTTGCCATGCAAATGAAGCTTCCTCTCCGTAACCCACACCCGGAAAAAAACAAGCGCCTTCGCGATGCAGAACATCACTATGCTGGCGATCAGCACACCAACACAGTACGCGGCAACCATGCCCGGCCCCCCAGGACCATCCTCCCCTCGATCCAAAAAGTCGTAAGGCGGTTTCCCGACGATATGCTCTCTCAGATACGCCAGGCCAAGATAGAGCGCCAAAACCACAACCGTATACAAGGCATGGATCCACGGTGGGGGGCTCGTCCGGGGCACGACAATCTCGAACAGCGCGAAGAAGGCGTTGAGCAGGTGCTGGCTCACGTTTCGCCAGGCGTCGAACGACACGGGGAACCACGGGCCGTCGTACAGAATGGCCCAGTAGACGATTGTGACCAGGAACGGGAAGGACACAACCGTGGTGTAGAAGAAGGAATGGAGCGCCTGGAGGGCGCGGGGGAACTTGTCGAGGAGGGGCCGGCCGGTGGCGGCGTATGTGGCGGTGTGGATGGAGCTGACCAAAAAATAGAAGCCCATGGCCCAGTAGGTGAGGACGGTGAAGAAGTAGAATTCATCCTTTGCTTTGGAGCATTGGTCGTGGGTGCAGTACCAGCCGATGGTGTAGAAGCGGGTTGTGAAGACGTAGACGCACTATGAAGGAAGAAAGTCTCTGATCAGCATATCGGTTCCTATTTTCCTATTTCTTATTTCTTCTTCTTTGGGGCTTTGATTATGCCCCTTCTCCCTCTTCTCCCCATTGCTATATCGCAGTTTGTTTCGCGCTTCGGACCGCGAACGCTTTTACCATCGTGACATGGGTGGACCGCGTCCAACGGGAAACCGACGCCATTTTGCAAGGTGCGCTCCGATCCAAAATATTAAATAAACTCACAAAGAGCGCGCGGAACGCGAAAAGTGCCCAAGGAGGCAAAAACCAACTCGTCTCGAACCTCTGAGACGGATCCCAGAGGTCCTTCCCCAACGTGAAGGCGCTTTTGATTTTCTCCTTCATCTTTCTTTCACCCTTTCGCTCGATTCAGATCTCTCTCTTTTGGTGACAGTACGTAGAAAGGGATGATATCCAACAATATCCAAGGAGAAGGTGTAAGAAACAGCCACAAGCAAATGGTCTCTTCAAAAGAATATACCCCAAAAAAACCAAAGGGCAGCGAAAACAGCAGTTCGCGAAAAGAATGTTGATTTTTTTTTTTTTTTTTCAAGATGGCCACGAGTCTCTCGCCTTCTCCACAGTCGCGGACCCCAGATCTCCTCGTGCGCCCCGAAATTAATGACCAGCCCGATCGGTAGTGGTCGCCGCCAATTGGGACACCCGTATGTCAATGCAAGGTTGTGGCGCGCAGCGGGCTTAAGGGGAGCGAAGGTTGTGTTCAGATTTGGGACGGTCGATTGTACAACATGCAAACGATAGACGATAGAAAGCTGTGTGAATATATTGTGTTGTTCAACTTTCTGCTCCTACTCGACCGCGGATCATAAGAATGCAATCCCGACGCTTATTTCTACCGCCTCACGTTCAGCTTACTAGCGGCCGCTAGTTGTATTCCGCATGTTAATTGTAGGCTTGGGGGCGAAGTCAGTACTGCCAAGCTCGCGCGACGGCTGATCAAACCGCTGCAGTGCGGCCTCGGCCGGGGGGGTGTGTGTGCTCGTTTCCAAGCATCGTTCATGACGGACGGGCAAAATGCGGGAACCGGAGTAGAGCCACGCTCGCACTGCAGCTGACCTGTTTGCGACCGAGATGGTTGGTAGTGGTTGTCAGGCGGCCACCAACGTCGTTCTGTGAGGCTCGAACCTGTTGCGCGTGAAGGTCCAGGTGGAGGTTGCGGCTCTATGCAGCGCGGTGGTTAATTATCTTGGCGACGACCGAGGTTTTCTAGATTTGGTGGCGTGTTCAGCTGGTGCCGAGTCTGACCAGCGACGGCGAGGCCAGCCTTTTCGGAGAATTGGACCCCAGCCTCTGCTTGATAAACGTCGTAGTGTTACCTTCGTCCTTTCGCCGCAAAGGTTGTCGATGAATTCCAATTCCAATTTTGAACCAACACCTGATATCGTTGCCCAAAAAGGCGGTCAGGCTGACAGGGAGGGAAGGGGGAGAGCATGGGTTGAAATAACCTCATTCCAAGCGCTGCAAGACATTTTCGGCCTCGAGTGGAATTGCGCCTGTGATCGCGAGAAAGACTCAACCCAAAAAGGGAGATGACCGACCAAGGGTCCTACAAGACCATGGGCTCCAATGAGAAGTCCGATATCCACCCGCGATCTCTCATCTCTTCACTTGTAGGTACGAGCTGGATCCAATGAGAAGATGCGGCTCTTTGTCCGTAAAGGGAATTGGCCTGACGTGTTTACCAACCACAGTGTTGGGATAATTCCGGGTTCTGCCCTACCGATAAATGCGGACTAGGATCTTGTTGCCTGGATCAAAGCGTCTATCGGCTAGCTATTGTTGTTGGAATTTGATGGCGATCATTGAGACCAGAGCTTCTAGGAGACATCGCGATGCCCTAATTTAATGAGGGTTCCCAGAAGCGCTAACTAGCCATCTGCAATCCACTGTTGATTGGGATAGACAGACGCGATGGCGTAGTAGCTCCTAAGCGGCTAGTCCGGCACATGCACAACCAGCTCAATATCGAAGAGAGACAACCCCAAAAGCGAGCCCCAATCGTGAGAGGCGGGTGAGGGGTTCGTCACCCCCAACTTTGAAGCCCCGCATAGCGAATAGATTGGCAGTTGGGGATACAGAGGTCAGATGAGCCATGGGATGAAGTCACCGTTGTTAAGGCTGAAAGCAGCAGAAGGGCCTATGTCCTGCGGGTGATAAGTTCCAACTGCAGGGGAGCTGTTGCGAGTCCCCCCGGTTGAAGGTAGATAGATGGTTGGTCGGCCGAAAATGTCTAGAAGGAAGGAATGGGTGCCGGGAGTTCATAATAAGTTTGCATATGCAGGTTCGTGTGTTCCAAGAAACACGAGTCAAAAGTGTCTTGGCGCCTCGGTCAACGAGTTCTTCTTTCTTCGCCGACAACATCACGTTTGCTGATGGTAATTAGTTTCGAATGTTCTTCTGTAAAAAAGGAGGACGGTAATTCCTTTCGAACCGAAGGTCCCGTGGTTCGAAAGGTGGTTTGCGTAATGCAAGCCTCCCACCTTCGAGGAAATGAACGTGGAACGTTAGGATGGAACGCTAGGATCTGGGCGGTTGCAATGGGCTCAACCGCGACCCTTCCCCGCCGCCGAAATCTTCGACCTCGCAGTCGGGATCTTTTTCTGCCTGAGTCTTACCTGGGAAAAGGGGGAGTGTTGTGCTGGCCATCGACTTATTTTAAAATTTCCCGAGGCTGAGCGTTTTCGCTCGGTGCCGTTGGATCTTGGCCCTTTCCTGGTTGGTCACTTGTTCTTGACCTGACTGCTACGGAGGACCTGAAGGCAGCGTCATGCGGCAAAAGAGTGAGTTGTCCGCTCATGATCTTCTTAGCTGTAAAATAGGGGAGCGACTTTGATGTTCGCAAATGGCCGCAAAGCCGATTATGCCTCCAACAAATTTAATCACTCAAATATTGAATACCTCGGGCCACAACTATCTTGTGCTGGCTGTGGCGGGCGCTTATATCAGTACCGGCGGTCATCATGAACCCCCACAGCGAGCAGCATTTTTGACAACATGAGGATAAAGGCAACCAAGGATTGACTGATAAGAGGTCGATTCAACGGTTTACCACTGTGCCCCATCGCATTCCTCTTGGAAAGGGTTTTTGGAAGGTTGGAGACGACGCGGCTTGTAATTAAGACAGCGGCAACGCCGTTAACCAAAAGCTCTGGAATCCTGCAGCGGGGTTGAGCAAAGCAGGGCTGATAGGTGACCATAGCGTCCACCCTAGTGAATAAGGGCCAGACTGATTGATTTGTACGGACAGTAGAAAGGCTAAGATGAGAGAGTTTGACCCTGGTTTGCCAGTACTACTATCGACGACGACAACAACAGCAGCAAGGGAAAAACCGATGATGAACATGATTCTCGTCGGTCCTCAAGATGGAGGCGGAGGGTTGATCTGATAAGAACCCCGAATGATTTGACCAACAGTCGGCGAGCGAAGTCGTGCCAGCAACTATTATTAGTGGTAGCATTGTGGCGGTTCCACGTACCTGGATTTGGCGAGGTGGCGGTAAAAGCGCCCGTGAGAAGTCGGTCAAGGCTCTAAAAACCAGGCTTCAGCACGGGTGCCATGTGGTGCCTCATGGGAGCTCGTGGTTCTCATGCCCCTCGATGCTGCGTTCTTTCTCTGCAGGGGACTTAGATTACGTGGTGTGCATGCCCTCGGCTGCCGTACGTCTACTTATTATTGTAGCCAATTCATCCCCTTCCCTGGCCATGCCATGGAAGATAGAGATGAATGGGTCCCGTGGCAGGCCGGACCCCCCTCTTTGCGGTGTCTTTAAAGATTGAATGGGGTTCTGTGGTGATGAGGGCCTATTAAACGCTCAGCGGATATTTCGCAATCAGAACAGATGTGCCGACTGGTCCAGAAGGTCGGTGTAGACGACGAGTGGAGAAATTAAATGATCGAGCTCGCCCATCGTGCTGTTATCGAATGGCTGAGAATCATTTTATTGTGCTTTCTCAGTGGTGACCGTGTTGGTTGCGCACTCTCGTGTAGGTGTGAAGCTTGAACGCCGTTGCAGGAATTCTAGTGGCAAGCTAGACCCATGTAGTGTGGGCTGGCCTGGTATCTAAGACAAAAGAGAGCAATGGGTCAACTCTCCAGTGTGATCCGGGTGGACCTCGATGCAAGCCACCTTACGCTATGATCAGGGGTGCATCGCGAGCAATGAACATCTGGATGCGGGCTTTCGAATGTACTTGTTGCCAGGGAAAGTTGACCCACTTGCGGTCCGACTATTGGTACCTGGTCGAAATATCAACCATGGACGCCCATCACGATTCTTCTTTGGTCGTTCTTTGTTTTTTTGTCGCTGCCGTGCTCGCGATCGTTACTTTGTCGTTCGTTAGCATCTTCAGGCTTCTCGCTAGCCCTCTGCCTTCCGTCGTTTTCTTGTGTGTTTGTTTGCGAGCCCTCGGCCTCGGGATTCATCACATCTCCTCACTCCTTCTATTAATACGACAATAGCGACCCACCGATACGGATTCTATCACCACACAAAAGCCTAGTTGTGGCCATCGTCCTTCGTGCCTTTGAGAAACCGGCCTGGACTTTGTCAGAGGAGGAAGGAGATTGCAGAGAAGCTCCAAAAAAAGTTTGAAGCCTGACACTCAAACACCGCTGCGGACACCCACCGGAAAGCACGGCCACGGAGCGTCTCCGAAAGTTCAGACGAAGCAGCCACTCGTTTCCGCTTTCCGTAGGAGAATCGTTTCTAAACATCCCAGGCAGCCGCCTTTGTCGGAAGAGAGTCGAACGATAGCTCGTCATGAGTGTAATGTGTCGGCTCAAGAATTCGCCGCTTGCTGATTAACATAAAGGGCGCCGCTGCCGTTCGAATCCGCTGGCTTCAATCGGCGTACTTCTTAACGTGCTCTGTCGAACTCCAGAGCAAAAAAAAAAGAGTCACGCTCGGTTGCCAACCATATTTGATTTCGGTACACCACCCCACCCAAAGCTTCCTGGCGAACGACTGGTTCCTGAGAAAGTCGCCTACTGTAAGGCACAACGCTTGCCGGCGGCCCAATTGCACGACAGAATCGCCTTAGTACAAACGGCTTGTAATTCCGAATATCGAATATTGGAACCTGGGAGCTTCTTGACGGCATTGACGCTCGACAGCCATCCATTGGACCCCACCCAGCTGGACCCGACGATAAATATTGCAGGTTGACCGAGGGCCACTGACTTTGGAATTTGGATTTGGTGTGCAGCCGATTGCCTGTGGATGCACGCAGGCAGTCACAGGCACTAGAGGCCCGCATTCTACCGTCATCTCGGTGCTGCACACGGCAGTCAATTGCCCGGTTTAAGCTTTCGGCCCCTCGCTTAGCCTGCGTTTGCTGCATTACGAGCAATTGAAAAGGACCCCGTGGTCCTCTTGCATTCGTCATGGCTGGCGCACCAGAACTCCCGCTCTTGTCTTTTGACGACTCGACTTCCCCATTTGATACCAGCCCTACTACCTCGGTGCAGCCTCTTGCCGTTCCGCATACCTCTGGGACCAAATCCAAAACCAAGGTCACAGCAGAGGAACGGAGGGAAATAGCAGACGACGAGATGAAGCTTTTGAAGAAGAAACCGAAGGCAGCAAACCCCAATCGCAATGATCCAACGCATCCGATTAGGTCGATGCAGGATGCCTTCGTTGAATCGCTAATTGAGGCAACAAACGGAGGCATCATCAACAAAACCAAACTCCGAGACGGCGATGCCGAAACACGATGGTCCCGGCTTATTGCGCAGAGCCGGGATGCCGCGCCTCCAGCCTTTCGCTGGCGCTACCGTGATGGCCAGAAGCAGCACGAACTCTGGAAGCTCATGGCTCAAATTTCTTTTGGCGTCTACTTGCTGCTCAATGGAATGGCCAAGCAAGACGAGCATGTGGTCAGCATCCTCCAGAACCACATCGACGAGATTGACGAATTTCTCGAGGTGGTCATGGAAGATTTCGAAAGGGCAAGCTCTGACCTCACTGAGAGGATCGAGTATATGCGTCTCCCTATGGAGCACATCGAGGTCTTTGAGCGGCTTTTGGAGGATCGGAGCTACCGCGCTGAATTGATTGAGAATTGCGAGCTGATTGAGCATATCCTCTGTCGGACTAATGCCTCACTCAGACAGTACCGGGCCGACATAAAAGAGGGCATGCAGTCGACAAAAGAATTCACCATATACCTTGCCGGACAGAGCGACGACCTTTGGAGGACGGCACACTCGATAGAGCGAGGCGATTCTATCTCTGGTGTTTATGACGCTATGAAGTGCAACGCCGAAGGATGGTACAAGGCATTTGTCGACTTGGATGTGAAGGCGAAGAAGTTGGACGCGCTTGTTTCACAGCTGGATGATGTGATTATCCAGGTCCAGAAGACAGCCGGAGAAGTTAGCAGGAGAACTTGGGTACGTACCTTCCCAGCAATCTTGTGTGTTGTGGAATTTATCTGACGGTGTCTCAGGCCTCTATCGAGCCATTCTCGCTGCCGTTTATTGATGACGGACTTTCCTCTGTTGCACCGCCGCCATCAACTACCTCGAACCAGAGTTCTACGCCCCGTGCTACAAGCACACGCGACTCGGTTTCCACCATCAATGCCGGCTCCAGCTTGGCCTTCAACCGATTGACCATTCGGAGTGCACTTCCTCCACCTCTGGAAAATCCATTCGCAGACCCCAAGGCGGAACCAGCGAAACAAGAGCAGGAAGACGAAAAGGATCAAGATGAAGGGGTGGTGACTGTGGAGGAAGTAGGCCAGGAAACGGCCGAGGAAGCGACAGAAGAGGGAGTTTACGATGAACCGGAACATGAGGTAGAAGAAGAAGAAGCAGATGTTGAGTTGGGCCATGAGCCGTTAGAAGACGGGCCACTCTACATTCTACAGCCGCGAACCTACACGCCCGCATTGCCCGAACCACTTCCATCTCCAATGGTCAAAGATCATCCACCGATTACAATACCGATCCCAAGCCTCGCCGACAATGACATGACGCCAACATCGCCCGGCCTCCCCAAACGCTCCTCCTTACGCCAGAGAGTATCCCTCAAAGCCAACCCTCCCGAATCGATCCAGATTCCTCCGTTGGTGAACCCGTACCAACGACCCCGCACCTCGTCCAAGGTGCAGCAGCAACCTCCGGATTCTGCCTACGGCTCCGACATTGAGCGCAACCGTGGCAGCACCACCACAGCAGAGATGTCTCCGCCAATTCATGGCCATGTCATGCCTTCGCCCCTTTCCGACCAGCCGATGTACCACCCACTTCGCGCGAGCCCGCACTCGCCACTTCAACAGCGACCACACACGTCACACAATACGCCTCGCGTCCTGTCGAATCCCAATTCCGCCTACTACCCACACCATGTGCGTAACGCGCCATCTCGCCAGGGTGGTGCCAGCCTCCTCAGCAACGTGACGAGTGCGACGTACGAAACTTCTGCTCCCGCCGAGCCAGAGACTGGTAAGCGGTTAAAGAAGAAGCGCAGTGCGTTTGGCTGGCTCAAGAAGGCCTTCTCCCTCAGCGAGGACGAGAAGGCCGCGTTCGAGGCTCGAAAGGCGACCCCGTATGTGGACAATCCGTACCTCGAAGGCCGAAGCTCCAAGTTTTTGGATGGTAGGCGAGTTCATCAACCTACAGGAACCCGGTAAAAAGTTGGAGATCGACAGTCTTACCCGGATCGACGAGGCAGCGGCAGAGACGGCACAAATTCCCGAGCCGAACCCGCCGCTACATTTCCCGTCCATAATCGACTTTGTTCCCGTGCTTGGTTCGCTTAGGTACTGGCCGAAGCGAGACTGGGAAACCCTCATTCACAATTTCCTTTGTTGCATTTTGTTGTTGCCGCCTAGCAAAGCACTTACTACCATGCATATACCCACGAAACGCAGGATTGCTTGGACCAAAATCGTAATGTCTCTAATGCCACATCTAACGCTCATTTATACGGCCTGTACATTTTTCTTAATTTCGCCTTCCATGTCATCATGCCCTGGAAGAAGCCTATCAAATTTGTCGGGAGGAGTGGCCACCTTGTCCTGTATCATCACATGCTACAAAATGTAGCTATGCGTGGAGTTTGAGGGCGTTTCAATTGATTCGTTTCGAATCTGTAGTACTTAATGGGTGTTTTATTGATATCCTCGAGATGTTGAACAAGATTTGATACGTACATTAAATTCGGTACTAAGTTTTGTGCATGAGGCATCGACTCCGTAGGCGGAGATGACGAAATACCAGGATAGAGGCGAGATGTTAACAGCGCTGGTTCCTCACGCTCGAGAAGACCACGCGGCGGTTAACTTCCGTTAGTTCCCCTATTAGCCTACAAGTTTTGAAGAATGGAATATGGATTTCCGCACCTTGGGGTTGATGGTATTATGGCATTATTGGTGAGGACGGCGCGGGAAACTTACTTTTAGAGTGGGTGGTATGGATGTCGAGCCCAACGGGTAGAACACCGACTCTGGTTCCGTTGTCGTTTCGATAGCAGCGGCCAACAACGCGGTATAGACGCATTGAGTTCTAGGCGGGCCTGATAAACCCTGCCGCGACGGTCTTCGCCTCCTGTTTATTGTCTCTTACGCTTGAAGATTCGATATCGCTAGACTACAAGGTAATTGGAAAAATCGGAAAATTGAGACAGTGGACAAAAGTCAATCAACGAACGACAAGTGCTACATCGCCTAAAAGTACCAGCCCCCCAGAGTTCCTCCAACGCCATCAGATCCATGCCTCCTATTCGATGCTCCTTTCCCATGCTTCATCGCCACGCCAAATGCTACTCACAAAATGCCATCCAGCCTTGGCCACCTCGGTCCGCCATGCCGAGGGACATGATCGAACGAACGCCCTCCATGCATATGTAATGCTAGCTTCTTTCTCGCCCATTGCCTTATAACAGCTTATCTAATGCATGAATGCAAAGAAAAACCACAGCTTTGTAAACAACCAATAGAGCCCACCAAACACCCAATCATGACTATTCTTCTCCACAGTGCCAGGGAGCGAATACGCCTGCGTGAGCTCCCACCAGCACCGCAAGAGGCTCATGCCTGTGCTCTGCGTCTCGACAGTGCGGCCGCGCCCCCGCTTGTTGGCATCTTTGCGGTCCGCCCGAACGTCCCCGCCAAGGCGCCGCTGGCTGCTCCCGGCGCGGGAGCGAAAGAGCGTCGATCGGGATCCGTGCGGTGAAGGCTCGTCTGTTACGGGTTGTTGTTCCGGAACGTTTAAGTTGGTGCCGGGGAGGATATATGGCTCAGATCCGTTCGTCCAGATGGGATCTGAAGGAATGCCGTCGTTGCGATAGTCCACCGCTCCAGGAACATCCTGTTGGGGTTCCAGTCCGAAGCCCGAGTCTTCCGGACCATAGAACTTTTCGGCACCCCACCACTGGCCGAAAACGCCGTGCGAGTCCCTCGTCATGAGGGCAGCCTCGACGTTGTGCTCAACCCATTTCAGGTACCGGGTGCATGCCTTCGCGTGAGCTCTCTTCACGCCAATCCAGGAACCCTGGTCGACATCCCGGAGAGTTTCCACCAAGGGACGACAAAAGTACGCCAGGTGGTGGAAGTAGATCCCCTTGAAAGTCTGCGAGTTCTGGGAACAATAACCACCAACATCGCAGCGCTCCTCCATAATGCCACCGCGTCCAATGCCGTGCCAGCGGGGGAGCTTCCCATGCTCCGACATGTCAGTCAGAGCCTTGTTTTGACGGAGGTCCCAACCTGTTGCTTTGATGGTGTTCTGGATCAGGCGATGGCCATCGGTGAGAAATCGAAGCATGCCGGTAGCATCCCACAGGGCACGCTGACCCGTAAGTATCACGCCTTGGTTATACGTGTAGACAGCCTCGTTCCGTTCATCGCAGACGGTGCCGCCCTCTTCCAGCTTAGAAACATGATAACCGTCCACGAAAAGCCCTTTGTCGTTGGTCATGTTACTGTTCATCATCCACTCATAGCCCTTGACCGCTGCGTGGAGAAAGGTCCTATTCCGCCCATGGAACTTTTCGTTGCCTCCGGAAGTGTCACGGATTGGATAGTCGAGGAATAGCTTGGCGCTTGCGGCAATCCATAGCTCGTTGGTGATGGCGTTCTTGTACAGAAGTTGCTTTGGATCCCAGTTCATACCACCGCCACACCACCTCTCGTCCCAGCCAGCAGAAGCATATCCCCAGAAAGCAGTCTGCCGCCTTGCAAATGTCTCGACCCAAGAATTGCCATGCCACACCTGGCTTCGCAGACCCTTCTCTACACCACCCGAGAGCGTTGATATTTCTGGAAACATCTTCCAGTGCCTAAAAATGGAATGGGACCTGATGAAGTTGGTTGCTTCAAGCCACCCAAGCACAACCCAGAGCATATCGTCGTGCGCCTGGATATTTGATTAGCTATAGTTCTTCTCCAGCGTGACAGATGGCTCAAATACGGACCTGGTATCGGAGGTCTTTGTCATGCTGGCCGAAGTAAAACGCTACCGACTCGGCGAAGTGAGAGTTAATCATGTTCTCAACCATATCCTCCTTCAGGTCCTCCGTCTCCAGCCCAGCGAGCGACGCAGAGAGCGTTGCCGTCATGCCTGAATGTGCCGTCTGAATAAAAGCCGCGGTCCAGTCGATGGCCGTCGGCCACCAACCATAGCGATGGGACCAAAACTTGTCCTGCATAACTGAAAATGCATCGAACGCAAAGTCTAGAATGTCCATGCTCTTCTCTGGTTTCGGGAGATCGCCCGAGTCCATTCCATCGAAGAAAAAGGTCGTAAGGGCTGCACCTTGCTGGCAAGTCGTCTCCCCCATCACCATGACGGGTTCCTTGAAGATGGAGCAATCCGCCGCCCAACCATCGCGACCAAATGCTGCGCCTACCAGGGGAATAAGCAATGCTATAGAAGCCCTCATCTTCCTGTTGAGGGTCGCCGCTGAAGCGTCGTGAAAGGATAGCAGATTTAAGGAGAAGAAAGGTTTGCGCCTGCAAAGATGGTGGAATGTCGGAACGCGCACTCCGGCTCACGGCATGAGGCGCAGCACTTCAACCTAAGCCTGATGGAAGAACGAGGGGAGAAGAGGAAAAGAAGCCATATTCCTGCCAGATCCCCGACTGTCTTTCTTTTCAAACACGTTCCTCTCTTTCACGTCTCCATGCCCATGCTACCAACTCCTCAGCATTAGTGGTGAGGACGGGTTTGGTCGTGTGACGATACACCTTGTGACCGTTTGAAACCGCCTAAGAATTGCGACGATAGCCGCACTTGGAAGTGGAGGGCGGGGCTGAGAGTACCTAGGGATACATTTTTCTTGGTGTATTTTTTGGCTAGAGACATGTAGCCATGGGTACTGTGGAGTGAATAAAAATTTGTGGGTTTGAGACGGGCGCTTACTGTGATCATCACTGTACGGATATAGGGCAACAGGCAAGGAAAGTTAGATATAAGAATATGAAGCAGGAAAAACAATAACAACGAAAGACAACAGGCGAACAGGAAAGGAAGCAGAGGGACAGAAGCAGGAAAAGCTGTAAGAATGTGAGCGAAGCAAGCTTTGTAACCGTGTGGCAGTGTGAATACTGCAAAGGCGCACTGTACTATGAAACCCCTCCGGAACCCTGCATCTTTGTTTACTTTCGGACCCTTTCAGCATAGCTCCCAAAACAACTGGCCGACTTCACCTATTCCTTCCCATCACCACCAAGTTTCGATACTTCTGACAACGACAGCAATTGCATGCGTTTAGCCTCGATTTTGGTTTTCCTATTCCTTGAGCAACTGTAGGCCATCGCAAACAACATATTATCTCCATTCTTCTATTCTTCGGTCACTACGCGTCAGGTCGTCGCGAGTGCACCGCATTGCCACCAAAATTAAGTCGAGCTTCCACTATCGCGTTCAACGCGTGGGAAAACAGTCATGGAGGCCGACCCAAATACACGATATCGATCTCGCATCCTTAGGGAGTTGAATGCCAACCGCGACAACCCCTTCAATTCACCACCTTCGTCCACTGGCTCCCATGGAACTGTCAGTCCGACATTGACGTCTGTCCTCTCCGACATCGACGGCGAATCGACACGCAAGCTCAACGCCGAAATCGCCCGAGTCACGGGCTCCAAGAAGCTCCAGGTCAACTGGGAAGCTGCTCACCGCAAGTGGCCTGAGTTTTACGGTCTGCCTAAGGGACGCGCCCGCAGCCCCGAAGCTAAGGAGAACGTGCCGCCGCGTGCCATCTCGACCAAATTTGACGACGATTCGACCCAAGACGCGTGGCTGGGCTCTAATAGGACCCGCGCCCAAATGCAACCGTGTGTTGAGAATGAGTCGGATGCGTCGACTGCCTTGTCTGGGAAGTCGCCGGCTCGGCTGCAACGGCAAACATTGCATCCTGCTTTGCAGTCGCGAACACGAAATCCGCTTGACCGGACCCACTCCCGCGGCATCTCCAGCACTCGACCAAATGGCGGCATCCAGCCATCTGTAGGAGGCACGAGTAATAAGCTACCAGTTTCCGCCACACCAAACATGGCAATGCGGACCTCCAAGCATACATCCCAGAAGCATTCTGCCAGCCGACCATCAGCCATCAACCTGGCTCTCCAGCGAGCCCTGGACCAGGAGCCCCCGGTTTCCAGTCCTTGCAATGGCTCGACGGTCCGGTCTTTCTTCATGCCCGACGTTTCCCACCTTGGTGACTTCGTATCGGGAAACCTCCGGTTTAATGGAGCGACGAGAAATGGTGTTCCTATTCTGGTGAAGCAGGGAAGAGTGGTGGACCTTGTCAAGAGACAACCCCCCAACGACCACGCCGATGTTGATGGCCTTGAAATACCCGAGGATGAAGAGAAGATGTTTGTTTCGATGGATATGATCCGCGACGAAATCGTTACTCTTCAGGAACACGACGAGATGGTCCAGAAGTATGCCGAGGAGCTACAAGGGGAGCTTGACTGCCTTCGAACTCAAGTGATGCAGCTCAAGTCGCGACGGTCCAGTGATAGTGGCATCGGCTCCGGAACTGGCTCGGAACCTGACGGGCTCATGTATGAGCAGCTGCTTGCAGACAAGAAACGTAAGCTGTGATCGATCCTACTGCCTCCTGAAGCATAACTGATGACAATTTAGGACTCGAAGAGCGGGTAGAAGACTTGCAGAGACGTCTCGACTTGAACACACGACAGTTGGCTACCAACGAGAAAGACAATGATACATTATCCCTTGAGCGGGACCGGGCCGTCAAGAAGCTGCAGGAGGCCTGCGAGAACATCGGCGATCTTATGGACAAGCTAGAGGTGAGAGAAAGGGAGCTCAACGAAACACAGAAGCAGCTCGATGCCACGCTCCAATCACGGCCCGACCACGGGAGTCCCCGTAGCGAAACTGCCGCTCTCAGACAAGCCTACGAGACAGTTCTTTGCGAAAACGAGACATTCCAGCAGACCATCGCGATGCTTCGGAAAGACCAACAGGCAACGCAGCAGGAGGTCGAATCACTTCGCCAGGACAACACAATCCTCCGTCGTGAGAATGAGTCGCTGATGACGGAGAACCGCTCACTGCGATCCAATGCTCGTGCTTTGATGTCGGAGAACGAGTCTCTTCGGAAACATGGCGACAATACCGAGGGCGACATAGACGCCATTAGGGAAGAGATTGCAAATCTGCAGCACGAGATCCAAGGCCTCGAGCAGGAAAAGGCGACTTTCAAAGAAGACAACGACAGCCTTGTGAGGCACAACGAGAAGTACTTCAACGAGAATAAGATCCTTCGTAAGGAGAACTCCGGCTTTGAGCGAACCGTACATGAGCTTCACGACGAGATTATTCGTCTGAAGGACGAAGTCGAATTCCTCAAGCAGCAGCTAGACCATTACCGCCCGGTTGGTAGGGACAAGGATCTTAGCGACCCGTTCAGCCGCGGCGAAGAGGACGAAATTGAGGAGGATGACGAGAATATGACTTCGGCTTTCATCGTTCCGGATATCGAGCTCCAACAGAAGGAAAATGGAGAAGAGGACGGGGCCACGGGCCAAAGCGACTTGCCTCCGATGGACCTTCCGACGGAAACACAGGACATTACGAACACGATGGATCGAGACCTGGATATTCGGCCCACCATTGAGAAGGACGACAGTGTTCCCCCGGAAATTGAGACAAGGGCTTCCAGGAAATCCAAGCCCGTTCGCGAACCATCCCAACGAGTGGCCTTCTCGCTCCCCGAATCATCACAGGCTGCTAAGCCTAGGTCAAATGTTGCTGCAAAGAGGAGGAGCGTGGTGCATGAGTCCTTTAACAGAGACTTTGCGCGGCCCATCTCTTTCCCTGTGGACCAGGACAGCACCGGATACCAATCAACCGAAGTCACTAATACGCATTCGATGTCCCTGAAGGTCAGGGCCGGGAAGGATTCATCCATGAAGATGCAGCGGCCAAGCAGGAAGACATCCATGCGAGATACTACCAGTCATAGCCAGAGAGCAGCATCGCGTGCAGAACATCGATCCGGTCCCTCCACCAAGAATTTGACGATGGACCGCACGGCCGAAGGCTTCGTGGGAAAGGAGACGTGCCCGGCCTTGTCGAATGATGCTCGGCGCATTCTCGACGGACTCTGCGAGCACACGTGTCGCAACTGTGTTGTTTGCGCCCGCATCGTCTCGCACCGCGGAACCGTGTCGGCCGCTGAAATGGCGGACGGCAAGAAGAGAGTTAAGGTATCGCGGCCCGTCCCTGTCACGGACCGTCAGGCGGATGTGGACGAGTACGATGCAACAATGCGACCCGCGCGGTCGCCCGGACATGCGCTAGCTCTAGTCATCAAATCGCTCGAAGACGAGGCGGCCCATCTGAGCATGGAACTGGCGAAACTTCAGGCCAGGTACAATGAACTCGACAAGAGCATGGGCAAGCGGGATCGGAGAGTGCTTGTGGATGAGATTAATCGTACGTTGAGGATGTTGGAGAGCAAGAATGATCAGGTTTACGCCCTGTACGACGTGCTGGAGGGACAAAAGGTTGCAGGCCAGGCCATGTCGGAGGAGGAGCTCGAGATGACTATTCAGAGCATTACTGGCATGACGACGAGGGATTTGACTGACAATGCTACGTGGGGAGGTATTCAGGGGTGAGTGGCGTAAGCCCATCATTGGATGATGCCGCGTGTCAGGATGGATGAAGTTTCCCATGGCTAGGGCTGTGCGAGTATTGAACGGACTTGAACTAAAATGGGGCCGTTGTTGGAGTTGCGAGTTTGTTTTTCGCTTTGGACTGTTAAGGGCATTGCAGATGCTTGTTGATCTTTTGCTGTTTGGACCACGGTTGCATCATCCGAGTCACTTTGAGAGGCTCGATGCATTCGCATTGGAGTTTGCTTATTCTGGAGCAGAACTGAGTTTGTTCTTGCTATTGTATTATGTAGTAGGAATCAGTAGATTGGGGGGAGGTGTGTGTTTTTTCAGCCATGAATCATGATGCATTTTGCGGGGGCTTGCCCTTGTTTGGATTTGTTGAGTTCTCGGTTTCGAGGTCGTGACGGCACTGGTACCAAAGATGCCATGATAATCTCATCCGGAGTCAATTCATGAATAGGTTGGTACTACAGCACCGAACAATATAGGACATTCTATAAAGACTTAATCGCTACGATGAGGAGTTTATTGCGTACAATTCTTCACCTGTCTTGAGACCGATACAGTACAAGAAGGGCCGCGTACCTCAACAAACGATCTCGAAACCTGGACGCTCTTTCAATGGTATATGCCGAGTCAACAAGTCTTTATCAAAGATTCGGATCGTTCCTTTTCACCACACTAGCCCGTTATTTTCCGTTTTCCGTTCTGAATCCATAATTTCAGCAGTCCGATAGCAAGTCAGCCTGAGAGGCATCTCAGTTTTGTTGAGAGAAGACGCCCATCAACATGGCGATCCATCTACAGAACGAAAACATGGGACCGAATGTATCCATCGTATCCATCGCGCTTTTTGTCTGTCTTGGGGTTTTGTCATTGAGTTTTGGTGGCTTGCATTATGTTGAAGTGCATGAGGCGGGGCCTCGTGCTGGATAGGGAGAAGTAGAGAAAAGAGACACCAAGAAGAGGATGGAGGAAGAGGAGGGGAGAAGGAGGAGAAAATGCGATATGGAATTGGACAAGGAAGGAGACGCCGATAACTATTGCCTATTAGTACCGAGGATTTGGGTAAATATAAGATAAGAAAAAAGGGGTGAGAGGGAGGCTAAAATCAACATCACCTTGAGAATATTGGGGTAGACTGTTTATTTATGAGACCTAAGAGAACGGAGCATTTTCTATAACAGAAGAAGAAGCGTAAAGTAATAGTTCTAAATAGAGCAGTCGAAGCTAAGAGAGTAGAGTGTTTGAAATTGCGTCACATTGACTCCATAGGTTATATCTGTAACAAACTCTCTAACTGTAGCATGGTTCTCTGTCAGTGTTCACTTGTTGGCTCTGCTCGCTGTAGCCCGCATACCGCATCTGAATTATCCAGGCACTTGGACCTCCACTGTCCTTCAATCTATCTCCAACTCCCTTTCTGAGTGTATCGGTTTTAAGAGCTTTTACTCCAAGGAGGTCGAGTTATCCTTTGCATTTAGAGCCTCTAGAAACCAAGAAACATCCGAGGTCCAATTGTCTCTGAAACCCTGCCCGCCGAACGCTTTCGTCTCGTCTCTTAACTATGGCACCGATTCGCCACTCACCACCAACCATCATCGAAGAGGGATCCTCCTTCTCTATCCTTTTCCTTCATGTCCCAGCAACCCACCTTTCTTCCACACTGGAGACACAGGGGAGATGGCTTCAACGACCTTTTGAGGCAAAAGCGACATCGCACGTAGCCATTGAGTTTCACGGGTGGTACCAGTCTCAAAGCAGGTACAAATCGTGCATTTTCATACAATCTACTTTCCTTCTAGCATATTCTCGCCTTGTTTTAGTCGGAATCCTCGTCCGCTTCCTGATATTCCTCTTCCTCCTCATCCTTCTCAACCTCGTCTTCAAAATCCTCTTCAGACCCACCCTCCTCAAGCGCCTCAAGCTCCTCCTCATCTAGTTCATCACTCTCCAAAACCACATCCGCACCCCCCTTGTTACCTTCCTCCTCCTCCTTCCTCTTTCTCTCATCCTCCTTCCTCGCTTCTTCCATCAACCTTGCCTTCTCAGCCCTCATCTTTCTCTGGCCCACCACGTATGCGCCAATGGGAGTCTTCTTGACATCAAAGTCGCTCAGGAAGGCATCCACCTGCGCGCGATCGCTTGGCGCGAAGTCGACCTTGGCTCTCTTGCCCTCAATAAACTTGGCATTGGCTTCCATCTTCTGTAATAATACGACGAGCGCCGAGCTGACTTTGGCATTGCGATTCCCCGTTGACTTTTTGCCTGCTTGCTTGAGCCACCGCTTGAGTTGAATGACTACTGGGAGGGAGAACTCGGGGAAGGCGATGCTTTTAGCCCAGAGGAAGAAAAACTCCGAAAAGAGCTCGACAATTTGGTCGCCAACCCCATCTTGATATGCGCGCGTTCGAAGAACTGAGTCAGGTGTCCGATAATTGACGGAAAAGTCGAAATCTTCTCTCAGTTTTGATGGTTTGGGCGGGTGTTTCATTTCCTTCGCATTGAGGACCTCCAAAAGCGGCGTAGCGAGGGGAATATACGTGTCCGTGGCGTGGGAGATGCGAAGACAAGCTCTGACTAGGTGGAATTTGAGGGGGAAATATGTCGCCGAAGGAATCTTGTCCATAGTGCCCAAAGTTATCATTGTGAGAGGGTAAATCAATGGGCGGAAATGGCTTTCTTCCCCTTCCTTCCTGGTGTTGCAGTGCTCGGAAATGACGATAGACCAGAAGTCGAGGGAGTGTGTGAACTGCCAGTTGTAGATGGTCCGGATCGTGTCTTTCTTCTGCGTGTTGAAGGAATTCCGCAAGTGAACTGCAAGTTGACGAATGAGGGCAAAGGCAGTCGTGTATCCGACCGAAGGGTCGACAAAGTGCCAGAGCTGGGCGGCCATGTTCTTGAGGAGGATGATACTTGGTAAAGTGTTGTGCTTGGTGACGCGGCATGAGGCAAGGAGGTCTTGATATGATGTCTTCACGACGAGTTCCCCCACCCCCTTGTCTCCAATAACGACCAGACGGCGAAGGATGAGGAACGCCGTGATTCTGGTCGTCTCCGAACTCGAAAGCTGAGCCCAAATACGAACAACTTTCTTAACGAGAGCTTGAAGGAGTTTGCGAAAGGAGAGGAGGTACGGGAGAAGAGGTTCCAGTGCCGAGATGGTAAGCGTTAGCCTCTTGTCGTCCGCCAAAACGCCAAGAAGATGAAGAACCGACGCGGTGTAGGACTTCAAAAGGTTGGATAGCGCCTTGAACTTCTTTGACTCGGTCTGCACGTACATCTTCCCGCTCGAAGACTCCTTTGCAGGTAAGTGGTGCTGCAGAACCTCCGGAACATACTTCAAGGCGACATCCACCATATCGTTGTAAACCTGAGAGCTGCGTATGGTGAACTTCAGCTTCCTCGCGACTCCTTCAACATCATCCTCGTTTAGGTGTGCCGCACATCGGAACCCGTGGACAGTCTGCCTGGCCGCGCATAGAGACTTCTTCTCGATCATAGAGTCTTTCCACTTTGACACCATCTCGCTTGTAAGCTCCTCCTGTTCATTGATCCTCTCAGTCTCCTTCTCTTTCTTGGCTTCCTTTTCTATCCTTCGCTTCTTCTTCTTCGTCTGTTGCTCCTCGCTAGAATCCTCGCCCTCACTGAGTCCATCAACTTCAGCAAGATCAGCATCCTCATCAAAATCGAGTGCTTCTGGGTCCGTCTCTTTCAGGAACTTATAGAACTCGGGATCCTTGGTAGCAAGCTCCTCCATTGTCTTCTTCGACATCCCCCGATCTTCATCGTCACCTGCTGGCTCATCCTCGCTATCGCTCACGACAGGTTGTTCGTCTACATCACCGAATGTCGAGCCCTCAGCTTCTTGTTCGCTCTCAAGCTCCTCGGTGTCGCGTTTCCGCTTTCCAAGCTTTTTAGCGCCCTTCTTGGACCCTCCTTTCTCCTCGAGCATCTCAAATCCGCCGGAGAAGAAATCGTCCACGCTCATCTCGCCGACCCTTGCATCCTTCTTCTTCGAACTAACTCCGTTGGCCTTGTCGCCATCTTTTCCGTAGAATTCAGCGTCCTTTCGCTTATATTTCGGCTTCTGCTTGAGCTTTTGCCTCTGATTAACCTTGGCTGTGGCTTTGCGTTGTTCGAGGACGCCTTTGAGGTGCTTCTTCTCGAATTTCTTGGTCGCTTTGTTCTTCTTTGGGGCAGGCATCTTGGGAAGTTGAATTGGCCAGGCTGGTGGCCAGTATTCAGTTGATGTGAGGTAATTTGATTTTCTAGCGTTGAGAGTCAAGGAGCCGAGGCGGATCATACATAAATTTTTTTTTTCCTAATGGCGGGGATGGGACGAATCCTTATCAAGCTCGATAAGGAAGGCGGTGAAGGCAACTGTCGACCCCGCCATGAGCTTCCGCTTAGCTTCCAGACAGCTGCGAACCGCTAGTCCCATGACGATGACGACTGCTCGATTGCGAGGACGACAGAGTCTAGACAACCCTGTTATCACGCGTTCGCCGTATCAGAATGGCGCAAAGGCCTTATGCGCCGACGCCGCACAGCTATGTTCCCAATACAACGCTGTCGGCGACCATAAATCTGGATGAGGTACCAAGCGCACCAGATCAGTAGGAACCTGTGTCACAAACTGCACCTCGTAACTGACTTGCTCTCCTAACTGCAGGAAGTTCAACTCGCCGAGACGCGCGCTGAACGCGATCTCCAAGATTCCCTCGCTGAAATATTTTCCATACTCATAACCCTCGACGAGCTCGAGAAGGCGTTCCTCAAAGATGCGATCCCCGAGGCGCTCTACACAGAAATCTGTGAACGATCGCTTAAGCAGTACAAGTCGATAGTAGCGGACGAGACGGTAAGCAAGGCATTTGGGGGGCTGGAAGAGTTCAAGGCCGAATGGGATGTATGTTCTCTCTCCCTCCCTGTACCTTGCTAGAACCTTTCCGCTCTTATTGTCATGCCTCTCTGCTTTTAAGAACAACCAGAGGCCCGTGTGCTAAGCCAAGTTCAATAGCTCGAAGTTCCTCGCGCAACTGAGCGCATCCGCGTTGGCCTGCCCTCAACGACTATAAACCCATCCTCCGGCCCGGGACCCGCCGCACAAGCACAAGCGGTGACGTCGGCCAATGGCGTCCTGATTGCAGAAGCGACGCAGGAGTTTATTACATTCTTGGACGCGGTGAAGTTGGGTTTGCTCTCGAAAGATCAGCTGCACCCGTTGCTGTCGGATGTGATACAGAGTGTCAACCGTGTGACGGATAAGGACTTTGAAGATAGGGGGAAGATTGTTCAGTGGCTCATCACGTTGAACCAGATGAAAGCCACCGAAGAGCTCAAGGAAGAACAAGCGAGGGAATTGGAAATGGATATCCAGCAGGCCTATTCGGGGTTTAAGAGGATATTGACGTGATGAACAGACAATGCATGTTGGAGTGGGTGGCATTGCATGGCGCATATCTAATATCTATACCAAGAACGTCCAAAAAGAAGGATACACAAACTCTTCCTCGAATATCCTTCGCACCTGCTCCAACACAAACCTTTCCACCTTGCCTACATTCTTCAGGCTCTGCTTCCCCGAATCCTTCTGTCCAATCTCACTCTCTACTTTGATCTCTTGCAACAACCCTCCAAACTTGACCCCTTTCTTCCCGTCTCCGTCCTCGCCCCCGGCCGCGCTCGCCCTCCTACTCCCCATCCCTGCCGCTTTCTCTTCCGTCCCATCCCCGGCGGCCACAGCCCCAACCGCAACCAATGCATCTTCGGGACTTAAGAAGCAAAAATGTACCCTCTTCCGAATCTTTGCTAGAACACCCACCCCGTCAAAGGTTAGACCGGTAATGTTCAGTTTCACTGGTATCCCAACAAAGCTCGGCATGGGATAGTCCAGCAAAATCTCGGCCGTGAGCATCAGGCGCACATCGCCCGCGTATCGGATCCGAAAAACAGCTTGGACGTCTTCTACTGTTGGCTCGCGGAATCGCCTTTTGCCCTGTTGCTTTGGTGCTCCATCCTCTTCATCTTCCTCCTCGCCGATGGCCGTCTCCCCCATCGTATCCCTCGTAGGCGGCCGCGACGGGCCGGGGGACGTAGGCGCCAGCGTCGAGACGGACGATTTTTCCCGTAGAGCCGCGGGGGGCTTGAGTTTGAAGTCCGGTTCCTGGTCCGAAATGACAGAGGACATGGACGGGTTCCGCGAGTGGCTAGGCGTCGGATCGTCGCTCTCCCTCCGCGTCGCCGTCGGAGGAGACGTCAAGTTCTGAGACGACTGCCACCCATTCCCGACCACGGCCGCCAGCGGCGTCTGCGACCCGCTAAAATGGCTCTGGAAATAGTGTAGATTCGCACCGCCCATAATCCCCGGCGTGCTCACCCCCAAAAAAGACGGACTGCCCACATCCTGGCCGAACCCTCCCCAACCTCCTCCCTCCATTCTCAATCTGGGCGGGACGACAGCACCTCTCCCATAACCCCCTCCCATCATCGTCATCTCCCGTTCCCTCTCTCGCCTCTTTAACTCCACGCTCCGAGTCATCAGCAGGACTTCTTCCCGGTCCTCATCCTCTCCGCCCGACGAATCCTCGCCATCCTCGTTCTCGTCGTCCTCGTAAAAATCCGGCAGCGGGTCGGTGATGTCCTTCAGCTCCAGCTCCGGCGGGACGGATCCGAACTCGAAGCCATGGACGGTGACGGACTTGAGGAAGCGTGGCAGCGGTACGGCCTGAAACTTGGCGTGGATAAAGTCGCGGATCTGGTGGGCGAGGTGGTCGCCGTCGGGACCCGTGGTGAGGGTTTCCCAGTTGAGGTCGATGGACATGAATGCCTTTTTATTTGTCTCTTTGGTCTTCCTGGGGATATTTGTAAGATTGCCGTTTGAACCTGTGGTGTGGACTCCTGATGTCCTGTACCTGATTTTTGCCGTCTTTGGGTGGAGCGATTCACACTCGTTGGGTGGGATATAGTGTCTTAAAGGTTCGAGGTTCAAACTTCGAAGCGGATCGGTGCCGTCTTAGTCTGCCAGCGAGGAAGGATCTTTAAACGGCTGAAAACCTCGTGACCCCACTATACGCCACTAGCCGTACCAGCGTACTTGCAGAAGAGCGTCCTGAACAAGCCTGAGCAGCGCATTCATCGCAACACGACCGACATAGGACACGGAAGCAGGACCAGAGAATTTAAGAACAAAAAAAGCTATTTATGCTACTTTGACAACAGGGTATCTAATCTGCTGGGGTTTTCTCATAATCATAAAGCATTCCGTCAATACAGCGCCGTCCCATGCATGCCGTCTCTAGCCATGATTTTTCTGATATATACTGAAATACACAGTCAAAACACGTTAATAAGCCTCAGCTTCACGTGCGGACAGGTTGACAAGGCTGCCCAGTCTAATAATACGCTATAGCTACCGCCTCCCGGTTCTATCCCTGTTTATATGCCACATTTTTCTTGATTTTCCTGCCTATGGAGTTCTCCCATCAGCGCCCCCCTATTGCAGAGGAAAACTCCATCGTTTGGTCAGGCTCGTCATCATCTTGTTCAGGGTTACCACAGTCGTCCGATTTCAAGGCCGATCAGCGTTGCCCTCAATCTCGAACCTCGGCTGTGCCGCGGGATCCGGCAACCCGAACTGATGCCAGCAATTGGGAGCTTGCAAAATGTATCTGCGTGCCGTTAGAACGATGCTTCCAACGAGGGGGGAAAAAATAAAAAAATAATGGTAGACAGGCTCCAAGCTTACCGTTTCATGGCTTCCCGGAACCTCGACTTATACTCCTTCGGGCTCGTAATAGTTGGCCTATTTCTGCCACCGCCCGTAAACCCCCGGTCCTTGATCCAGCTCTCCAGCTTCTTGTCTAGGGTATACGTCCGAATGCAGTCGACAATGCCCACTACCAGCTCCTTCTTTGACTCGTCGATGGCAATCATGAGCGAGTAGTCCATAACGTTTTGCCTCGCCAAGAACAAGGTATCGTTCCATACTGATGCTCGTAGCAACTTCTTGGAGTGCTCCCTCGCGAAGAGAGGGGATTCGTAAATATACTCCACCATGTTCTCGTCGAGGAGTACTTCGTTCTGTTCGCCGGTAGACTGAATCTTGCGATTGCGCATCGAGCCCTTGAGATCGAAAATTCGACACGGCGACCGATCATAGAACAAATTCTCCATCACCAGCAAATCCAGTTTGATATCCGTATTGGTCACCGGATTCTTGATGAACACCTGGAAGAAGCCCACCATCTTGGCAATCACGGACGGCAAGTCGTGAAACAGCGCCTCAGCCATGATACTGAAATACGCCGGCGCAAACCGCAAAAACGCAGCCGTCTCGACCGCAGACAACGCCTTGAGCACAAAGCGATCGTCTAACGTCTTGAGAAACACGGCGCGCGTCTTCCCGCCACGTGAGTCCCATTTGAGGCATCTTGACAGCGACTCGACGATGCGATCCGCCACGCCCGTCTTTCGGCGAAGAGCGTCAAACTGCTCGGCGTAAAAAACTTTGCACAGCATCTTCGCCGATCCCTCGCTGAATTGATATTTCAAGTGCGTTCCCGTGGCTCGCAGCAGACTTTTCTCGAGCTCCTCGTCTGGATACTGCGTGCCTATCATGTTCTCGGACCCGGGGAGCGACTTAGGCTCCGCGTCGGCGTCGTCAAAGTCGCGCTGGATCTGCATGTGCCATTGATAGCGAATGTCGGCGAGCTTGGCCTGGTAGTCTTCGGAGCTGAGGGCGAAGGCAATCAGGGAACTGGGTTCATCCTCTCGCACCATGACGTCTGAATCAATAAAGATGTGGTCTGTTACGTTGACTGGGTAGTCTAGCGGTTGCCACCCACTCGACGAGCGCTCGGCCCAAAAGTTGGTGAGCATCTTGAGGAGACTGGACTTTTGCAGCTTGGGGAGCTCTTCCGTGCTGGGCTCGAGGGCGTCGGCGATATCCGTCACGTCAGGAAGAAGGTCGTTGAGGGACGGCTCCGTATCGCTGCCTCCTTCTCCGTCCTCATCAGAGCCATCGCGACTGGCTTGGACAGTGGCGTTGTCATCCGTCTCCCCCGCAGCACCGTCGTCGTCACCGTGGTCGGCACCCATTCGTGGCTCAGTCTTTTCCTCAGCAGGCGTCGGCAGAGCACTGGTCGGTGTCGTTGTCGACGGCGTTGGAGGTTGGAGCTCCTTGGCCGAACTTGGCTCAGATGACTGCGTCTCGGTTTCTTTTTGATCGTAGTCGGATGGTCCTGGTTCCTGTACCGCCTCATCAACGTCATCGTACACCTCGACGATTGCCCTCGTCGAGGTGCGTGGTAGCACCATTCTTGGCTGACGAGATCGCATCTTCTCAGCACGTTTCTTACGTTCCTTGATCCGTTGGTTTTCAAACTCCCTGCTGAGCTGCTCAAAGTGCCTAGCAAGCGTCGATACCCTAGACTCCTTCTTCTTGTGCACAAAGCGAGGGATTGCCGATTGTCCGGGTTTGCGACCCTTCAGGGCGGTCACAAGTCGATCCGAGAGTTTCTTGTCCACCTTGATGGTCCCTTCGGGTGGAAGTTCAGCCGCATCACCGCCTTTGATCTCTTTACCCTTGCTCGACTGCGACTTGGGCGGTTGCCGAATCGGTTGAGAGGCCGTCCTGGCGATAGGTGGTGAGACGGTAACACCGGCCCTACGAGACGCCGCCTTTTCACCTTTGGTGTCTGGCGTGGTCTGTGGAGCGGACGGCTCCCGGCTCTGGCCTTCCTTCTTGAGATGCTCGAGTTTCTTGCCTAGCGAAGCCTCCACCCCGGCTGGCTGAAGGTGGCAAGCATCTTGGGGTGATGGTGGCGATCTGAACGTCGGCGGCTCATCCCTGCCGGGAGCTTTGGATATCTCCCGATTTGGCTGAGTCAAGGTTGTGGTAAGAGCTGTTGCGGGGATACGAGGGCCAGTCATGACAGTTGGGGATGCACTCGTGGCCAGATCAAGCGGCTCGACACGTTCAATAACGCCTTCGGCCGGAACAATAACCTTGGAACCTTCGACGGAAGACTCGGCATCGCCTGGCTTGGTCGATGTCGCGCTCTCGGCCAAGCTGGGATTCGTATAATCAGTGGGTTGTGTGGACTGCCCTTCTGCCTCAGTAAAGGTTTGTGACGGACGCTCTTCACTCTCCACCGTCGAAGCAATACTCTCGGCTGCCGGCAGAGATTCTCTGGATTCGTTGTCCGTAAACATCTTCTTCAGTTGCAGAACTGTGAGTTGACGCACGTCCTTGTCGGGCAGGAAATCCGACTCGAACTTGGCGAAAGCGACATCCCATTCGCCAGCGCGCTGGAGCATCTCTCGAATGACGGCATTGAAAGGAATCACCTCGTAGTACTTGGAGTTGATATACGTGTCCTCGAGCGTGCGGATAAGTGCGCCGTGGTCCTCTTGTGCCTTTATGATGAGCCTCTCTACCTCTGCCTTGCACGCGTCTGCCTTTTCGGGGAGGACAACGTCGATTCGAATACCCTTGAGTCTGGACTTGACTGAGGTGATGAATCGGTTCCACCTCTCCTCGATCTTTGCGAAAATCTCATTCTTCAGGTTCAAGTCGTACTCGACTTTCCATGTGATGCGAGACCGGGGGACGATGATCTCGAGCAGATCAATAGGGTCGTAGTGGATGCGAACTCGAGCATTACGGAAGGCGAAATATCGGATGTGGTCCTTGTTGTGATCATGCGGACAATCGGCCTGGTCGTCGAGCCGCAAGCCTTTGCTCCAGAACAAGAGTTCCAGGTACTTCCCAAACGAGTACTTCCATGTGCTCTCCGACATGGGGTTTGCGGGCGAGTCCTTGTCGCAAACCTTGCAGTAGCTCCACATGGTTATGTCGTCGTTCGAGTTGGGCTTTGCCGGTGTTTGCGCCATAGACTCGAGAACGATGGTAATGCGAGATTCATCATGGACGTAGGTGCGATGGTGTTCCAGCAGGGGTTTGTCGCAGCCATTGGCAGAGCAGATTTCGTCCTTGCGATACCACAGAACCTCCAGGTACTGACCCAACGTGCAGTCGGCATCCATACCCGTATCAACGTGCTGCTCGTCGTAGAAGCCAATCGTCATAAGGCAAGGCTCGACACAGGGAATCTTGGTTTCTGTGCAAATCATGGAGTAGAGGACGACGATATTTTGGTGCGAATAAGGATCGAAGAGATCAAGGTTGCCCTGGATGTAGTTTTCCCATTGGCGAGTGTGAGTCTGGTAGTTATGTAGCGCCTTGTCGTACTCGGCGTCGTGGACGGCATGGATAACCTCCATGATTTGCTTGGGTCCTTGATGGCCCATGGCATGCACCATCTCGGGCTTGATGAGTTGGAAAGGCTGGTTTGTCGCCTTCTCGGCGTCTTCGTGCTCCTCCACCATGTCCTGATCGCGTAGGCGTTTCAAGTACACCAGGCGGCGTTCCTGCTCTCGCGCTCTCATCAGGAGATACGGCTGCCTAAACTTGACAAACGGCGAGGCCGACAGGATCTTGGTCTCATATCTCGCTACCATGTCGCTGTAAAACGTTGGCATAGGGACGTCTTCAGGAACATTTTCGTTGGACCCATCGCTGGCATGGTTCTGGTGAAGTGAGACAAGTCTCCCCTGGCCTCCAACTTGCTCTTCCGGGGAGTCTAAGGAACCTTGGGATGTTTCGATGCTCGTTTGGGTCGGAGGCTCGCTGTCTGCGGTATTAATCACCACCGTGGGCCCTACGCGATCAGGCAGACCCGAAACGCTCGATAACCCCGACCCGGGCATCGACCTGAGACTGTCGTTGGTCGGCTGGCGACTGGCTGGAGGCAGCGAATTGTCGTCAACATCGACCGGGATATTAAGGAACTCGTCCCTCATGAGACACGTCTCCAACTTGAGGTTGTAGACGACGTACACCATGAAGTCGGTGATCCTCTTCATCCTGGCGAGAATCCTTGTTGTTGCTCCGCGGAGAGCAATGGTGCAGCCGAGAGAAGGACTGCAACCGGAAAGGAATATGTACGACTTCTTCCTCCCCGGGTAGTCATTGTTGAGGTACGTCTTGACCTCGAATCCTTCACAGAAGCCGACTCGTGTGGGGAGGGCTAGCATGTCGAGCGAAGAAATAATGTCGGCCTCGGCACAACGGGACACGGCCTCGATGACGGAGGGCTTGACGTTATAGGCCACGGCAATATTGGCGGCAGAAAGCATTTCGAGGGCCATACCAGACACGCTCTTCTCTGCTAGCAGCACTTGTGGTTGAAGCTTGACGATCCGATTGACAACGACGCGGAGGAATTCTTTCTCCTGCTCGATGACGGGCTGCAAGCTCATAAAATGCTGTTGGTGCCTTTGGTACTCAATGGGAAACGACACGATGACAATGCGTGGGCGCATGATTCTGCGCGGCATGCTTTTGAGGGCCAGGTTTTTGGTAAAGATGACACCCGACACATAGCTGGTGTCTCCCGGTTTTCCGCCCGGAATTTTCTTGAACTTGACGTAGTGCCGAATGTCCATATCATCGCCACCTCGAACGTCTGGGGTGACATCGTCGGTGCACTGAAGCAAGATTGGAATCAAAGCCTTCTCCCATGCCAACGGATTCGGAATGTCTGCATCCTGGAGAAGCTGTCGCAGAAGCTTCTTGACGTGTTTTTTGCTCGAAGGGATGAGCTCGATAAACGGCTCTTTGTCGTCCCGGAAGGAATCGCTTCGCATAAGCTTCGTGGTCTCCAGAGTTGGGTTCTCCATCATGAAGAGCATTTCGTTGGAGATGGACGGTCCCTGCTTGAAGACGCCTGATTTCGGTCGGGGAGCCCGCATGTGGTGAATACCAGAGCTGACGTTGCTGACATTTCTCCGTCTAGACGATCGAGGTCCCAAGTGACTTGCCGATCCCAAATGGCTCGCCGATGCCGTGGGGTCGTCGTAGCCGGCGCCGCGGCTTGTGAAGCTCATTCCGCTTATGCTCTTGTCCCGCATGCGGTGCTTCTTGCCCGCTGCCGACAGAAACGGGCCAAAGTTTGACTTGCTGTTGTCGTATGACGCCAGTGCGGGCAAGTTACCGGTTGACATGGTAGCAAATATGCTCATCTGCTCGTCTCCACTTGACTCATCCGACATGTACGCTGCAAGCTCTGGGTCAATGATGTTGTCGTCATGGAAGGCCGGTAGCTTGACGCGCCGAGCCATGTCATCACCCATGCTTTTCCGGAACGGCGCTTTGTCTTCCGGCGTGCCTTTTGGCCTGCCCAACAAATTGTGCTTCGAGTGATGTCTTTTGTGACCTGCAGACTGCGGCCGCGACGATGCCAAAGACTTGAGCGATCTTGACGAGCTTGGGCGGCTAAGCTGTGGCGTGTCGATTTCAAGGATGGCTGACTGTCTGTTAGAGTCGCCTATTCTTCTCGTGGCCGGAATAGCCATCATCGGCGTTTGTGCCAAACGGGTTTCGGGTCTTTGGTCGGCGTCTCTGTCTACAGGCCGTATCGCCGATCCAGATTCCATTCTGTCACTCGTCTCATCCTTCTCGCGGGGCCGTGGTAGCGCAAGACTATTCGAGGTGCCAGGTCTCTGGTTAGAGCGAAAGATGGCAGGTAAGTAGCCCGAGTCATCACCAGACTCGTCCGAGCCACTAGTATCGTAGCGACGGTTGATGACGGCAAGGCAACCTCTACAGACTCGAATGTTTCCAGACACACCAAATTTTTGCCCTGGAATTATAGACGTACACTTCGAGTCGAAGATGCAACCGCAGGTCCGACAGTGATGTTTTCTCCGCACCATGGTGAAAACATCACCGCACAAGAAGCATTCCTTGCACGTTTCATCTGCCATCCAAAACTCCTTGCTAAGAACTTGCTTCCTCATCATCTCCAGCCGCGCACTGACCTGCTCCGGCGCGCCTTCATTGATGGTGGTCCCGGGGATTCTCAACTCTCCAGGCCGCACCTGTTGCGGTCGGCTCTCGTGGGTGAATGATTCGTGATAAATTAAGTTGTGAGCCGACGTACTGATGGAGCTCGCCTCGGCTGTGCCCATCTCCATAGACGATGACCTTGATCGTACATTGGATGGCGAGCGCCGATGGGTAATGCGATCGATGACCACCGGTGTCCTCGCATTTGACACAGAGCCTTGCATTTCGCTTGATTGAATCGACGATGCTCCAACTGACTTGACAGGGCTTAGAGGAATGTCCACCGACTCGTCAACTGTTCCAGACGTTCCCAGGCCGCTTATCGTGCTCAAGCCCATCGACTCTGTCTTACCCAGGCTCCGTCGAGCCGACGAACCCCTTCCCCTATTCTCCTCCATTCCCCCGGCGCCTCGACCTCCATCGTGCTGCACGAGGCCAGGTGCTACTGTCGTGTCCAGAGCAGCAGCTGCAAGAGCCCGAGCGGTACTCGGCAGACCCGGCCGATTCAACGACTTAGAGGCTGCTGTGGTGGAAATCGTCGTGGCCCTCGTGGATTGGGCCAGAGAGTGAGTGGCCAGTGTCGCGCTGTCAGAAGCAAATGTCGAGTTGATAGTAGACCCGGTCGCACTGGTTTCGGCGCGCGGTAGTGAGGATGCCAATGCTTTCGAAGCCATGGTTGTCGTATTCGAGCTATGTCTTGACGCCGAGTCCTGAAAGTCGCCATCAACTGCATCCCGTCTCGAGGCTCCTCCGCCCACAGCTTCCTTGAACCGACTATACAGCCCACTGAAACCCTGTTGCACAAACTCGCCCGCTATGCTTTTGCTCTCGGTCGGAGGCTGCGATCCCGGTGGGGATCCGAAATCGTTAAATGTAGTTAAGGTGTCCGTTCGGCTCGCCGACGTGTGTATTTCGTCGAGTTTGTGGGAAATCTGCTCTCTGTCGACATGAGTCGACGATACCGATGGGCTGTGAGAGTGTAATGAATCTCGCCGTTGCCGCCGTCCGGTGTTGGACATCGCGGACGCTACCGTCGACGCCGACGCCGACGCCGACCCCGAGGCTGGAGACGGCGGCAACGGCTTCGACGCGCTATTCATAGCCATGATAACAGAGACCAGCAAAGACGCCTCGAGTTTCGGTTACGTGTGTGGGAAGCGTGGGACGCATCGAATATTAGAATCGTCGAAAAATCGAGACACTGTGTGGCACCAAGGTGTCCGCGGTCCATCGAAGCTTTTAGCATAGCATTGCAATATGCGATGATGGTATGTCGGTCTGACTCGTTCGAGCGACGCAATCTAAGTCAGAGTGATTTCGTGATACAGATCCAACCTCACAGGATCGGGAACGTACATATGTGGGAGGTCAGGCAGGCAACGTGACGTCGATCTCGGAATCCGCAGAACCAGAATCAAGGATGAGGGTCAAGTGAACAAAATATGATTTGAAAGCTATGTGCAAAGTGGTCTAAGATAATCGGAGGTCAGTAAATAGGAAGTTCCGAGATAATATGGGATTTTTCAGCGCTTCCACAAGAGACCGATACGTATTGCCCAGGACCCTGGACACTTCCGGTTGCCCAACGTCGAGTAACCACTTCAGCTGACTATCGCGGCTTGTGAAGGTGGATAAGGTAGCTCTGAGGTGGTGTTGCCAAGCGCCGCTGTCTCACACTCTCACTGCAAAGCTGGCTCTGCAAATGGCACCAGATGATATGTCGTCAGAGAAGACATGCAGGTGGCAGGTGCAAACATTTCGCGGAAGTACTCACACGCAGCTGCTATCATGCACTAACAGTTATTGCCATTTCCTCTGCTAGTCCGGCTAGGCTAGGATAAAGATGACTGCGGGAGACATCAGTTGGACATGTGCACGTGCCGCAATATGGCACCAGCGGCCCTCCAAAGTCCCCTCACCTGTGGAGGTAGGGTACCGTCGGTTTTTTTTTTGACTTGGGAGTCGCGCTTGAGTTTGCGGAGACAGCGACTTAACGCGTCTAGTGGTTACCCACACTGACGGTCCAGTCAAGCAGTTGGCAAATTCAAGACACGCTTCTGGCCAATTTGATTCACATCACTAGGAAATCTGGAAATATCCGACGCGTTACACTTAGAATCAATCATCAACCTACAAGCTTGGTTCGGTCTTCCTTCCCAATTGCGCCCGCCCCGAGGCAATCTTGAGACGGTGCAACGAGTACGATACCGCGCGAAAGATAGGATGAGAAGAAAACCAGCAGAGGCAGTGCAAGCGGAAGCACGCTCTCCACTGTAGCGAATTACTTGACTGCGACCCTCATTTGCAACGGCAAGATGGCAGACACGTCTCCATGGAGGAAATCGAAGCCCTGCCGGGTTCCCAGGGATCAAATAAGTCTTATTGATTACTTCCCCGGCACCGGTACCCCGAAATTGAACATTCCACCTCGCGTTCTCGAAGCGACGACGGCATTCTTCAGCAAGCGGGAGGAACGTCGCGGCCATGACAAGAAGTTGGGAGCATACCAGCAGAGCCCTGGAGCTCCGCCATCCTCTGTTCAAGCTGGTCAGAAACCTAAGTGCGATAACCACAATCTGCAAGCCTCTTTACCGCCCGCAAGGTTAGGAAAGCCGGAGCGACCTTTGCTACCCAATGAAAAGGACGAGCAAAAGGATGTCCTACGGTTAAATGAGGAGGAGGAGGAGGAAGAGGGAGAGGAAGAACAGAGTGGGAATGGGCGTAAGGACGAAAAAGTTGGAAAAAAGCAGAGAACCCCCACATCGTGGCCGCCAACACCATCACAACGCCAAGGCCAGTTCGAACATTCAGAAGATAGCATAGGCACATCGGATGATGATTTGTGCCATGCCGCGCCAGCTCCACGTAAACCACTAGTACCAAGGAACCGACAAGCACCACCTGCGACAGAAGACTCCGAACCAGACGAACTTGACATCGAACCACCCGCTGGTTTTCTAGCGTCTGTCAGGGAGGGGGTGAATATTCATGCCGTTCCCTACAATCAGGTCAAGCTCGCATCACCATCAAGCCAAATGAGTGCACCGCCTTGTGGCCAACGGGCGCCGCCAACTCAATCCTCTCCACCACCTTCAGGTCCAAAGAAGAATAAAAAACTAGCAAAGAGTTCAGACGCGCCTCGACAAAAGCACCGCCGCATGGTCTCGGCTTTTGCCAAGGGCGAAGTTGCGCGTGTCTCCCGCGAAACTCGCTCGTCATCACCATCCGCATCATTCTCTTCAACTAGCAGCTTCAGTGCCTATACCTCGCATACACCCAGAGGAAAGCGAAAACTGGAAACCCTGCAGGCGGGCTCCTCGGAGCGACCTCGCAAGGCCCAGGCTGTCCAAGACCCAACCCCCGCCGGCGCTGACTCCGAGACTCCACACGAACCCCCCTCGATAGTAGAAATCCCATCACAGCCTCGACCCCGAAATGACAGCCCATCGTCGACGGTCACAGCAACGAAGCTGCCTGGCGGCCAGCAGGAAAGCACTGACGCGGCCTCAGAAACAGGCATGTCGTACGATGTTTTCTGCATACACTACCCAGGCTACAGAGGTAGCATCGACGACTTTGTTAGAGCCTGCGTAACCCTTGACAACCTTCAGAAACCATACCCATGTGCCGTGCATGAAGGATTCTATGATACCTTCATTCACTCTTACGTAGGATTTCTCGGTTATCTCAAGGAAGTCGAGTCGAAAGGTGGTACTCCTAAGAAGATAATCGACTGGTTCTACAGAGTCGCGAAGAGGCCGGTCGGCGTGGATTGGATTGTCACAAGCAAAAACTTGAAGTCTGTTTTTGTTGCTCACGCTCACAAATATCGGCTCGCCATGAACATCCTCGAAGCTGGAAACAATCGTAGGTCTTCCACTGATACTAGGCTGGGGATGGAAGAGGAAACTGCGACCGATGACCGAGAGTCCGAAAAGCTGTCTGCTGTACTACTAGAAGATAATCCGAAGGTCATACTAGCGACACCTTCACAGCAATGGCGAGCGAGTCAGAAGCAGCCTACACCTGAGGGGACTCTACAGCCGGACGATGCCTCGGTGGTGGCTGAGACGCCAGAGGCCATTACTGAGTCGGCCGATGCTGAAGATGCATGGCAGGCAAAGTCCCATACTCAATCAGCACTCCCTCGTCCGATTAACAACGTCGCTTTATCAGGCTCGCCTATAAGTGGCTACCAAGGAACAAAATACGCATCGCCTGGCACAACGCAGACCATAAACCTGGGGCAACCTGTTCGGGACGCAGTCCAAACCATGGACGATTCAAGTCGTGACCGACGTGCCTCAAGTGCCTTAGAGCAAGATGAACGGAGGGAGGATAGTGAACAGGAGCCGCAAATATCGTCGCGGATCCAAACTCCTCGAGATCAAATTTGGCTCCCTGCCTCAAGTCAACCTACCACGCCAGCATCGTTCCCTCGGCAGTCCACAAGTGGTAGTTGGCACAAGAGATATCGGTCTTCTACCAAGCGAGCAGAAAAGGACACATCTGCACATCAACAAACTCCAACGCAAGTGCCAGCTCTAAGCCAAGCAGGGGCGTCAGCCAAATCACCGGCCTCTGTTGGTATGCTCGGCGACAAGCCATCTATCATGCCACCCATGACGGATTCTCGCTCTCGACCCAACCTCACCCCAAGAACTGCACATGGCACGGATGGAACATTCGCTTCAAGGTGTAGAGCGACACAACACAGCTCTCCAAAGCCGGTTATTCCATCTACTCCGCTTGCGAACCTAGTCCGGGCCGACGCAAGTAAATTTGAGGTCGCTGCGAAATCACCCAGAAGTATCTCGCATGCCAGCACCCAGACCACTCCAACCCCGCCTCGGAAACTGCAGGCGACTCCGACCCCGGCCGTTCATAAACCGCAGGCAACTCTGGCTGAGCCTCCACTTGCAGTCAAGGAAGCTTGCCATGGCCCTCCAGCGAGTGCTGTTACATCCACGGCCACACTCAAAGCCCCGCCGGCCGAGTCTTTGAAAGTCATCAAGAAACCACAGTCACCTCCCATTCTCCGAATCCCGAAAACGCCTTCGACGGCACGGCAGTCAGCAGCAAAAGTAGCCAATCCCCTCGATGGCGTAGCGACAGGTAGGGTTGAAAAAAAGAAGTCGGGAAGGGCTGCGAAGAAGAATCTTCCACTTGCAGAGAGGTGGGCTGGTTTGTTGAAGACTTGCGACATAATGTGGGCGAGGAAGGAAAAGGAATAGGAGGTTTGATATCTTGAAAGCGAGGACACCAGACGATAGATGAAGATGGAGAGCATACACAATGAAGTACACGAGGTATCGGTTCAATCGTCCGATTGACATCATTTCATGTCTAAAAAGACTAGTTGCTTTCGAATTTATAGATCACTCTCTGGTCAGACCGGGATTTTAATGTTAGATTTTTATTTCCCAAAAACCATTTATTTTTTTGCCTGGGCAGCCTTGTCTACCTTGTAGAGTACTTCCTTTAGTTTCTTTCCTGCAGCAATTGATTCTAGGTTCGGTACATTTTAGGTGATGAAAGTCCTATGAGCCGTCTTCAAAACCCAGGCCCAGTTGCATCAAAAAGTGATTTGTCCATCTCTAAGCGGGCGGAAAATTCGTAACGTCATGACATAATAAGTTTCCGTTCAAGACTCCGATTCTTTTGGGAAGTAGGAGACTCGCCGAGCTCTTTCACCCAGTCAACCCAAGCTACGAGTCTAGGTTGGGGGCCTGCCTCTGTCTCTCCTTCTCCTTGCGCTTCTCCTCCTCCTCTGGGGTCATGGTGCAGAGCTGGAGTGCGTGGATGCCTCCTTCTTGGGCCATTTCCTCCCTCAGGAGGGCGTACACCATTCGATGCCTGGCAGGTTGCATCTTGGCGCGGAACTTGTCCGATGTAATGACAAGCCTGACCAACAGTTAGTTAGAGACCCCGGTTCCATGACAAAACAACGACAAGAATAGAAGGAAAATTTGAAGAAACGCTACAATCTCGACACCATACCTGAAATGTGTTTCCTTGGATGCGTTCCCGGCCATGGCCTTGTGGTGAGCATGTTGGTGAGAATCATTGTGGATCTCCAGTGTGACGGGCGAGAACGCCGCGTTAATCTGCAAGATATGTGTGAGTTCGCCATGCCATCAGGCTCAAAGGAAATAACAGAGGAACACACCTTTGCCCGAATGGTGTCCTCTATTGGCGTCGCAGACCCCATTGTCGAAACGTGCCTCACTTGTGGGAAACCGAAAGCGTATCGTCGAAACATGCTGCCGAAAGAATGGAAAATATCCCCAAAGGAAAGCCGGGCAAGAATGAATGATCGATGGTTCAGGAAGAGAAATTTTACAACCAGAGCCGAAGTGTCGGTGAAGGGTTTCGTTCCGCTTTCCTGTGTTTGCACACAACCAAACGTCCTTTATTGAAGCACCAAAAAACACCGGAGAGTAGCAACGGACAGAAAAAAAATCACAGGGTAAAATTTTTGTCGTAAGTCTTCGAGCTCTCTTGACTATTTATGGATAAACAAGTTGGGGTAAGAAACTAGATGGCAAGATATTTTTTTTCTAGTATCAATCGCCCATGCAAGGAACAAAGAGGCAAAGAAGTTTCGGTGTGCCGGTGAGATGCGAACGGCCAAGCAGTAGTGTCCAATCAAGGGGGGCCAGCTCCGCTATCTACCTTTTTTTCGTAGTTTTCCGGCCAGTCATGGTGCTGGGAGCTGCACAGAAGCTGCGAGTGTCTGCTGGACCCCGCTGATAGGATGACCATCCTCTTTTTCTGGGGCTTCTCCTCTCAAAAGGTTGAGAAAGCGTGCCTGCATCTTTTGTTGTGTGCAGCATTGCATCCCGTTTTCTCTTTCCATCGAACCCACACACACAAATCGAAAACACGAGAGTAACCCTTTTTCCCTATCTGCCGAGGCGGTTCCACCGTGCTGGGCTCTGCTACTCTTATCGCTCGATGTTGTGCGCCCCGACGGTTCGGAATCAGCAGTACCTATCTGACCACTACACATTTCTCCCATGGCACGGGATGACGTTGGTGGCACATGAGTATCGGTGCTGCATGTCCTACGAATAAGTTCTGAATAGGCCAGCCGAGTCCCTGGCTTGTTTGCTCCCAATTCTCTCAACTTGCCCCGATGATGGTCCCGGTTTTCCCCAACGCTTCCCGCCAACGCTTGCCCCCCCCACTGGCGCGACCACGGAGGTCGGCAGATGCAAATGTGGAAGCCGAGAGCCTACCTTCCGTGTGTCGGACATTCTCCTCAATTGAATCCAGTGTACCATTAATTCGGCTGTTATAAGAGGTTTCTTAAATTTTACCCGGGCTGCGGCTACGTCTTCCTTTCTTTTCTCTTTTCTTACGATGTATTATTTTGCTTCCCTGGTCCGGACCCTCCCTTGTCGACCGATTTCTAGACTTCTCCGCTCCGTCAGCTCTGTACAACAAAGAATTGACCCCTACTCACGGCGGATACAAACGGCCGGATTTGTCTATGCCTTGTATAGAATGGCGAGCACGAGCACCCTCCCGAAACTGCCCCTCTTCGAGGCCATCAAGGGACACAACCCGGACTCGACGGCCGTGATACACTCGCTTTCGGGGAGGAGATTTAAGTATGGGGAGCTGCTGGGGGATGTGTGCCGGCTGAGGAACCAGCTGCTGGAGGCGGCTGGTAGAGAGGATATTAATGGCGAGAGGATCGCGCTTCTGGTTGAGAACAGCTACGATTATGTAGGTAAGCAGCGCATCGAATCATGCCATCAATTCGCTTTCCTAATTGCCATTGTACATGAGGCTAATGCTAATGCGCCTTCTTCATAGTCACCCTACTTGCCGTCCTTGCAGCCAAGGCCGTCGCCGTTCCGATGTCGCCTGCGTTTCCTCCTCCAGAACTCCAGTATATCGTGAGCCAGAGCGAGGCGCTGATATTAGTTTCGTCAGCCAAATTCGCGGACAAAGCCGAAGATGTGCTAGCGACAGGAATGGTGTCCAAGCCGGCGCATTTGGAGATCGAGAAGCACATGGGGGGTTCGGCGCATGTAGAGGTGGCCTTGGAAGGGGAAGAACCCGGAAGCGCTGGCATGATGCTTTACACCTCAGGAACAACGAATCGCCCGGTATGACCACCAGGTGCGAGTTTGAACGAGTTCGTGGCTGCTAACATACTGCAGAAAGGGGTTCTGTTGCCAGAATCTGCGCTCACAGCGCAGTCCAAGTCCTTGATCCAGGCATGGGAATACTCTCCCTCCGACCACCTTCTCCATGTCCTCCCTCTCCACCACATCCACGGCACCGTCAACGGGGTCCTCACTCCCCTCTTCGCTGGCTCCACAATCGAGTTCACGTTTCCCTTCAATGCCGACAGCGTCTGGAAGCGTTTCGCCGCCCCGTTCATCCACGCCAACAGCACACTTACCAACGGCACGGTTCCGAATGGCACGGCTCCGAATGGCACGAGTCTGAATGGCACGAGTCTGAATGGCACGGCTCCGAATGGCGCGACTCCAAACGGTACGACTCCAAACGGTACGACGCCGAACGGCACGACGCCAAACGGCTCCACCTTAAAGGCAGCCTCGAAGGAGAAAATTACGTTCTTCACTGTCGTCCCTACCGTCTACTCCCGCCTACTAGCGACACACAAGCTTCTGGACCCTACCCTTGCAGAGGCTAGCCGCAAAGCTATTTCGCCTCAACACCTCCGCATCGCCATATCCGGTTCCGCCGCGCTCCCCACCCCTATCAAGCTTGCCTGGAAGAACTTAAGTCGGGGCTACGTCCTCCTCGAGCGCTACGGCATGACCGAAGTCGGCATGGCCCTTTCCTGCGGTCTTGACTTCGCGGATCGCATCGACGCCTCTGTCGGCTGGCCCCTACCCTCTGTCGAAGCCCGTCTCGTGGACGTTGACACTGGAAAGGTGATCCTCCCTGGCGAAGAAAAGGATGCCCAAGGGCGCGAACGCTGCGGCGAGATCCAGTTACGAGGACCCACAATATTTCAAGAATATTTTCGCAACCCTTCCGCCACGGCTTCTGAGTTTGTCAACCCCGGCGACGGGAAGGGTCTGTTTTTCAAAACAGGCGACGTTGCCGTGAGACGTCGAGTCCTCACCACCGGACATAACACCAACCCTTCACAAGCCTGGGCCAAGGGGCCCATGTACTTTATCCAGGGGCGCCTCTCGGCCGACATTATCAAGTCGGGAGGCGAGAAGGTTTCCGCCCTCGAAGTCGAGCGGGAGCTTTTGAGCCTGCCCGAAGTTTCGGAGGCGGCCGTGGTAGCCATTCCGTCCGGGAAGTGGGGGCAGAAGGTCGGTGCGATAGTGGTGCTGAACCGCGAGGTTTGCGACAAGTGGACGCCCATGGACATGAGGAAGGCGTTGAAGGGACGGTTGGTTAATTACAAGATTCCGCAGGTGCTCAGGGTGGTGGAGGGCATCCCGAGGAATGCCATGGGGAAGATTAATAAGAAGGTTCTGGTGAAGGATGTGTTTGCGGATCAGTTTAGCGGGGATGAGATGTAAGTGAGAGTAGATCAAGGTGGAAATGTGTCTGGTCTACGATGTAAAAGAGTGTGATTTCGACAGAGTGTTTGTATTAAGATTTATTTGCATGATAGATTTCTTACTAGATAGACTCGGACATTGAGAAATGCCTTCATCAGGCGATCTGGCTTACCTCTGTAGTCACATTTGTTCTTGGAGCTTGGGGCCTGAGCAATTCGTGTCTGCCTCTGACCGTTACTGATGGCATTGTGTGGATGACCTAGGACGTAAATAACATCACTCCTTATGTCAAAGATGCAATTCAACAGCTAACCATATTTTCGGACTCCTATCCTCTGCTGTCGGTTCTATCTACACCTCCCTCTCCGCCCAAGAAATCTGCAATAAAGCAGGAAAGCTAGAATACCGCCACTCGTCTAAGCACGCACGCAAAAGTGGATGCTAAGGCAATAAGTCGTTTTTTATCTTGAAGGCACCACCCCAAAGAGCACCCGTAATAAAACTAAATGGAAAGTCGGGGCCTCCACCGAACCGGGGCCAAAAATTGAGCTAAATCCATGGCAGCACGACCCGGTCAGCCTTTGTCGTTACAACCATTTCCGGCGTACTGCCGCGTCGGTTGCTTCAACCCCATTACCATGCTTGGCAACGAGTACACCTCGTTACTTCGGATGACCCACCACTTTATCCCTTTCTGTTATTTCTAGCTCCTGCGTTCCTTAGACAGTAAACTTGGCCTTAGCTCTCGTACTCCCGGCATGCGCGCTATCCGTATGCCCCGAAAACTCCACCACCTCACCGGGCGGCAGCTTGAGAATATCCTTGAACCGTCGCCCAATCTGCATCAACACTTCCTGACCCTTTTGCTGCGATCTTCCCTTGCCGCCACTGACATCCCCATCGCCACGGTTCGGGATGTGTTTTCCGATAGTACGGGTCCAGACGCCAATGCGGTAAAAAGCCTTGCGCACATTGACCACCACACCCATGACCTCGCCGTCTTCCTCTTCCTCAAGCGTCTCGCCAATGGCAGCCATCATAACATGCAGCCACAGTGTGTCAATGTCCACGTTTCGCTTGTCCTTGAACTGGTAGGACCACTTCCCGCCATGCTTATTCTGCGGGTCTTCCCACTCAGGGCGGACGTCTTTTTTGAAGAGGTGGTAGTCGGATTTGAGGGCAAGGCCTGAAACTTGGGAGATGTTGTTCTGTTGACCGACAAGTCAGCAAAACGTCTATATGCTCAATGACGAGAGTAGACTGGATTGAGCAGGGCTGCAGCAGTTCAACTCACGTAAACGCCCCAGAATTCCTCGACAGAATCAAATGTAATGACTTCCTTCAGCAGGTCGTTCCAGTTGTCGCCCTATTGAGACACAGTCAGTCCTGCAAATTCCAAGTTAGTTGATGGGAGAGGGGATAGTAATACCTTGCCGCTCGGCGGCTTCGTGAACCAAAGCGTCCACTGGTTTTGCAACTGATGCTTCACGTTGAAGTTATCCCTGTCGTGGAATACTGTCACAAGCTTGCCGCTGTCGATCTTTGCATCGCCGGCCTCGCCGCCAGCCGGTGAGATAGGGATGGTCGAGAGGTCGACCTGCTCGTCCATGTTGAGAATTTCTGGTTCCGTCATGTTGTCCTTGTGCTTCTTGTGGTGAAAAGCCTCGCTGCTCAATCGGCGGTGTCCAAACTCAAGTAACAAACCGAAGAAGGGAAAGGCCGAAGTATCTAAGAGACGCGGATATCTCTGGGTCTGCTCGTGTAACTTCCCGAAGAGTTAGTGTCGAAAGACGGCCTCTTCAAAGGCGGCAGGCTGGATTGCTAACAAAAAGTGATTGGTGTCGCGAAAGAAGCGGGAGGGTCGAAGGTGAAAGAATTGGGACAAAGCGTACTGTGGTCAGGGACCTCAAAGGACGGGATCTGTCTGTCGAAGGAAACGGGATGTCCGTAAGTTCGCAGTCGTCGCAATCGTTCACTTCGTCAGGAAATAGCGACTCTATGCTCCAGGCAAGAGCCAACAAAGATGGCAAGGGAAGAGGATATTGGTGGCGGAAGGCGTCTCGGTCTTGTGGGAATCAGCGTTGGCAGGATCGATGAAGATATTGCGACCGACATTTTCGGGGTTGGGACGGTTTCCAAAGTGGGGCACAGCCCCGAAGTTTTTGGCGGCGGGGAACCATCGAAGGCAAGCATACAAGCCAGGAGTGGACACGAAAATTGATCGCTCTTGCCCAAAACTGCCGGGTACACGGGAATACACTACTTACTCCATCCTCACGTCTTTCTTGAATTTTTTCTGATTACAGTAAGATGAATAGTTACCTTTGAATCTGCTGCTCAGGCCAAACACCCCAACAAGATTGTTTTGAGCAGGTATTGAGTGATGATTGGCTGGCTCAAACAACGGCGTTGACGTATTATTTAGGGTTAGGGCGGTCTGAATCGCGATGCTTGCGGACCACTTCCCCGGAATGCTTTTGCATTCAGCATTGTTCCCAGCTCTTTTCCAATTACGACACTAGATACGCCTTTGCTCTTACAGAAGTTATGGCAGTGGATTTCTTCGATCGAGTCAAAGCCGCTTTCATGCATCTACCCACAGTTCTGGACTTGCTCACCTGGACACTCGTTGTCTAGTTATGTGCGTCTATGCCGCTGACGCTTAAGGAGAGTAATAGTAGTTATATTTAGGAAGATACTTATTCACTTGGATGGTTGCTGCATCTTTCAGACACAATTCCACATCTTCGAATTTGGTCCCAAGGGCTACTGAACCTCCTCAATTTTGATCCCGATTCCCACCACATTCGAGCTACCTCATCAGCTCTGGATCATTGATTATGATTGCTACTAACTCCCGTGCTTCATTTTCATCCGATGCGTCTGTTAATCCAGGATACAGCAGTCACTCCAGAAGCTACTCTTACGAGTCCCAGGACCAGGCCCCTCACACGCCATGGAAACCACTCCATACCGGCCTCTACAAGCCCATCAACTCTGAGCATGTCAAGTCTTTCCAGCCAGCAGCTACAGAACGCAAAGCATGGGAGCGCCCAGAAGAATCGAAGGGAGACTTCGATGCCAATTGGTACGAGACAACGTTTGTCCAGCTCTTCACGGACGTGTTCGAATTCTGCGACGTCCTCATGTACGGCCGCCCCTTCCAAGACAGAGAACTCTTCCCACTAGAAAATATCTTGCAATTCGAGGCACCGCTGAGGAATTACATTGAAGCCGTAGCATCACCGGACCCCGCGACTGGCCAGTGGGACGGCTTGTTCTTCGACCCCCAAGAATTGTGCCTCCTCATGCGAGGCATCATCATGAAGTACCTCGTCGCCAACGTTCTTGAGGTGCTGCTCTTTGGATCAGATGGGTGGCAGGAGATTATGGTGAAGGAGCATGACCTTGCCAATATCAACTACGATGGTACAAATCTCCGTATGCTCACTCACTAGATCCACGTACCCTAACACTTCTCTCAAAGGCTACCACCGTTCCCACTCGCGCTCCAAAATTATTCGTGGCCTCCTTGACATGACCGCCCTGCCACCCAAATTCCACCACCAGCTAAGCCTCAACGCCGTCCAACTCATGACTCTTTTAACTCCCATCTTCAACTGGGCCGGCGCCGCCTGGCCCTCCCGCTGGCCGTCTCAAAACGCACTCCACCAAAAACTGTACGAAATTGTTCGCTCTGCCGCCAGTCTATCCCTCACCATCCGCTGCGCCGAGTCGATCTTCTATTATGACTTCCCCACCCCCGGCGACCGCCTCCAGCCCCTCGAGCAGAACGCAATGCACAGCGTATTTTTACGCAACAAAGCCGCTGCCCTGGAAATGGACCTAGCAGTCACCAAGGGGACGTGGGTCCCCGACGGCGTGTGCCTCGCTAAGAAAATGATCCGCTACCCTGCGGAGACCGCACCCCTCGGGGCACCCGACCGCGTGGCGCGTGGAAAGATTATCGTCAGCCCCCGCATCTGCCGGTGGACTCCGACATGGAGGAAGAATACTGTAGTCCACGCCGTCCAGCAAGAAGTTCTCGCCCCTTACGTGGCCTACTACTGGGGTCTCGCGGATGAGAACCAGGACCGAGCCACGCGGGTTCCGCTCAAGAAATATCTCCAGCACATGAGAGACCAAAACTACGGCCCGGCTGAGAGGTGGTGTGTGCTCGTTGTTACTGCCTTTTGGGTGAGCTTGCTGGCCAGGTGGCTTTTCCAGTGCTTTTGCACGCCGGCAAGCAAATGGTTTATTAGTTTGTTTATCGAGGAGCTCTAGATGCCGCCGTACCTGCAGATGGTTGAGCGCCATCACGGGCTTGGTCTGGGACTGGATATTTTGGTCGCATGTCATATATTGAGAAGTGAACAGAGTGGTGAGAGCCGGGTTGTAGCAATATCTGTTTTGGCTTAGTGGTGAGACTCGGCGTTCAGGAGGACCTAAAAGAGGAGCCAGTGAGAAGTGTTTTGTTCCACACGAGTTGGATCTCAGTGCTGGTTCTATCAGGATTGAAGTATATTCCGTTCTGGCGATCAGGACCAGGAGTTTTGATATGTTCTAGTCTTGAAGGCGCTGCGGACGAGTCTCTCGGAGGTTGTCGGAGTTCGGATATTGAGCCAGGAAACGTAAGATTTGACAGGGTCGCTGCCACCTAGATTATGAGGCATCATCATACCAAAAGTTTAGGGAATTGTATTGGGACCATGCGAGTCAAAGGCTCCTCTTCTGTTCATGTAGGTTGCGGAGACATCTCGATTACTGGATTTGCTGCACTCAGATAGGCGCCGTTGACAAGCTGAATAGTGGGGGTACTAAATACACAAGCTTCATAGAGACGGGTTGCACTCCGGGCAGCCATTAATCGTCTCTCGGAACCCGTCTAGGTCCGGAGCGAGTGATGCGGCTACGACAAGTCGACAGTTCCGTCATGAGAGGTAGAACAAAAATGGTTTCCTGAAATGTTCTATCAATCACACTACCTACTCACCGGCGCCGTAGCTCCTGACCCGACTGAAGAAGAAAGGCTTGTAGTTCTTAAGTCCAAACTCGCCCCAGTCATCCGTCAACTTGTTGTAGCTGTAGAACCCCCTCCATGCAAGCTTATTGTTTCTCGCTCCCTTGCCGGCACTCCTCAGCGAAAGCTCCATCCGGTATATGTATTTAGGCCCTACCCCCTCCGTCTCAATGTACATATCCCCTTCGATCTCGTCTAGCGGTGCGTCAGGGTTATCATCAGCCGACGACAGCCTCCACCGCCCCTTCAGAGCATTGCTCATGACGGTCGACGGAAGATGCAGCGCCCCGCCGCCGCGGTGCAGCTCCAGGAGGTCCTTAGTCAGGTAGTGCACGACGTCGCCGGGCTCCGAAGTTGTGAGCAAGGAGATGACGGTGCCGTCCCTGAAAAACCGTAGATACCGGTAATACGTCACAATGTGTATGGGGCTGTTCCAGGTGATGTGGTTCGCGTTGGCTACGCCGGTCCGAATATAGTTGACGGTGCTGATGTAGCATCCGTTGAAGCGCATGCGTGGTCTGGTCCTGAACATTTGGCGCCAGCTCGACCCGTAAAGCCGCGGGAAGAGCGCCTTGGTCGTGAGCTGCTTCTCGCGCCACTCCCTCTCGGCCCAGTCCTGGTCGCTGGTGAGGTGGCTGCTGCCATCGCCCGGCACCTCGGCGATTGGCAAAGGACCCCAGGCAACCTCGCGCTGGAAGCGGTAGTGCATGCCTCCGAAGCCAAACTCGGGTCCCTCGCACACGCGGCGCCAGATGCGCTCCTCGGTGACGACAAGATACGCAAAGCGCTTGCAGACGCGGGAGAGGCGGTTGAAGTCACCCACGTCAAGTAGAGCGACATCTCGGAGGATGTGGACTAGGAGTTCTTCGGGGAGGCTGCTGATGGGACATGGCGGTGGCGCCGTGTTTTCGATTTCTGGAGGGGACGGGACGATGGTCAGGCCCGCAAAGCCGGCGATAAGATCGCTGATGGACTGTGGAGCTGCCTCGGCTGCCTTCTCGGATGTTCTGCCGGGAGCCGATGTGGGCGGAGCAGGCCGAGCCACGGTTGGACCGAAGTGCTTCTTCCGGTAGAGTAGATCCACGCGGCTGTCCATCTACGTACTGTTAGTAACTCACAAAATATCAGATGGCCTTGACGGTCACTCACACGGAACGCCTTCCTGTACAGCTTCAAGCTCTCACCAAGATTTCCCTGTCCCTCCTTCATCACCGCTGCCTCGAAGTGATCAAGGGCAGAACACATAGGCTCCGTCAAATCGGTCGAGGTATCGCCGTCGTTCCTCGAGGCTATTGGATTTGGCGGCTCGTCAAATGTAGGCGGCTGGACATAGTCGTCGTCCACATGCGACAGAATCGCTTTCTTGGACGTCGGGGCCTTGGACACGACACTCCCTGACAGCCCCGCTGATGACGGCCCGGCCGGGGAGGGGTCCGCCCGTGCAGCGGAAGACCCGGAAGGACCGGCGTCTGAACCGGGTGCGGGCCTCCGCGAGCGAACTTCGGAGAGCCATTGCTCGCGGAAGTTTTCCAGCTCGGATTTTGGCTCGATGGTAGATGAGGTGTCCATTGTTGATAGGAAATAATTGACGTAGATATCAAAGGCGCAAACCTCAGAGTTCTCTCATTGTTCGCAATTAGATCAGTCTTGAATTCGACCTATGTCGGCGTGTAGGACAGAGGATGTTGTTTCAGGTCTTCAGATCGCCTCCAGCCTAAGTCCAAGTGAAAGCTTATCGTAAAAATGAAATTGGCGAGCCCGTGTGCAAAGGGTGGTAGCTTAGCTGCAGATATTACTCTTCAACTCCAGTGTCATTCGGCCACTACTTAGAATCGGAGTCATCGGCGGGTGGGTTTGTCGCCTTTGATTTGGTAATGTCTGGGATTGAAATCCGCCGATGACTCCGAGAGATCGACAGGTGCTAGCGATCTTATCTCCACCAGATCCACCCCTGCAGCGGCAGCAACTGCAGCAGCTTAGTATCACCCCGTCAAGATTTCTATGTCAACATGGCGGAACAAATGAGTTACAATTTTAAGCTAAGAAGACTTATCTCATGAGATATTCGAGATGATACTCAACCGAAATTTTGATCCCCTCTTTCATCCTTGACTGGCGAGGCAGAGTTGGATGAAGATTTCGGAGATGAGTCCAGGACCAACGCTATTAAATGGCTCAATTGCGTCAGTTGAAGATCTCTGCCGGCGCTAAATGTACGCTGTGTTTTGGGAACACGTGGGGAGCTCCTGCGAACTCCAGCTCGCCATGATGCTCTACCTGCAGCTAGCACGACTTACTCATAAGAATGCCAAGACGCCACTCCTTTGATTGGACTGTATTATTTTTCTGTCTGCGTTTCCTTCGTCCTAAGGCGCCCGCTTCCAGGGAACAAAATCATCACCTATCTCGTAGCCATACCTGGGTGGAATTATCGAATCTCTGTTCCAGCGTCACGACCGAACAAATTGCCTGGTAGTAAGTACATGTGGAGAGAGAAGCGAGACAGCGGCCATGGCTATTGGAGGCGGTCGGACGTGGTGGAATCAGGCAGACCTTCCACAGAGGTTCTGGAATACCGTGAGGCACAATTGGCATCTCGGAGTTACAGCATTTGGTGGCCCGCCTGTGCATTTTAAAATTGTGAGTGAGCGATGCGATATTGGTCTGCGACTTGGTCGGTGGGCGGAGAAGTGGGGAGCCTTCAATGTATTGAAAGTTTCGACCTAACTACGAACAGTTTCATGACAAGTTCGTCAATAAGCTATCATGGATAGACGAACAAGTGGTAAGTATTGTCAGCTGCTGCGAGAACGAGACTTGTGTGTTGATGCACCACAGTACCAAGAGCTCTTCAGTGTTTGTCAAGCCTTCTCCGGCCCTGGCAGCACGAAGATGTTCTACTGCATTAATCTGATCCACGATGGCTTCCTCCCTGCCGTTATCGGATTTCTTGTATGGAGGTATGTCTCCGGACATTCAACTTCTGCTTGAGGTTGTGACTAATATTCTCTAAGTCTCCCTGGTGCCCTGGGCATGTACGGTCTTTCAATTGGCGTCTCGAACATCCAAGAAGGCCTCCCCCGAGCCGTGTATGCCCTTCTCTCCGGCCTAAACTCAGCTACTGTTGGCATCATCGCGTTAGCTGCCGTCCAACTCTCTGAGAAAGCCATCACCGACAAGATGACACGCATACTCGTCTTTCTCGGCGCCGCTGCCGGAATGCTCTACAATGCCCTCTGGTACTTTCCACTGCTCATGCTTCTCGCCGGCATTGCTGCCGTCGTGCACGATTTTAGATGGCTCCATCCGCCGGTGAAGGCAGTGGCCGGCTTCGTACACCTGCCATTCAAGAAGAAGCCTCCAACAACTGAGGATGAAGTAGCGGTTGAAATGACAGCGCCACAGGGCCAAAACAACGGAAATATACAGGAAGCGACGGCAGATGGACCAAAGGAACAGTCAGTCCCAGTGGATCAGACCAGCGAACCGACCCTCCCCACTACACAACAAGAAGCCAAACTAGGCGCCGAGTCCGAACGCCGCGTCGTCCCACCCGAGCGCCAGCTCAACTTCTCGTGGAAATTCGGTCTCCTCATCATCGGCCTCTTCCTCGCCTCTTTTATTGTCGTTATGGTCCTCCGCGGTGTCTTGACTAACAAATCCCTTCTCTACGACCTCTTCGCCAACATGTACCTGGCCGGAACCATCATTTTCGGAGGCGGCCCTGTCGTGATTCCCTTGCTGAGAGAATACGTCGTCGCAGAGGGTTGGGTCTCTCCACGAGACTTTCTCATCGGCCTGGCCCTGATCCAGGGCTTTCCGGGTCCCAACTTTAACTTTGCTGTCTATCTAGGCGGCTTGACAGCCATCAACGGCGGGTACAACTCGGCTGCCGGTGCCGTGCTGGGCTACTTTGGCATATTTGCTCCTGGGCTGATTACGGTGCACGGAACGATGGGGATCTGGGGCGCCATCCGAAGTCTTAGGTGGGTCAAGTCAGCGCTCAGGGGCGTTAACGCCGCTGCTGTGGGGCTGATATACACGGCAGTTTACAGACTGTGGCAGATTGGGTATATTGATGAGGGGTTCGAGTCGGGGACGAGCCTGGCGCTAGATCCGTGGTGGGTTGTGGTGACGGCGACGAGCTATGTCGGCGGTTATTGGTTTGGGGTAAGCCCCCCTGTTGCGATTCTGATGGGTGCTGTGATGGGGTTGATCTGGTATGGAGTTGTGACGGCATAAGATGTTTCCCTCTATGATACACCTCGTATTACAAATGTTCATACTCTCTACGTCATCTTCCCTTCATTGCCTATCTACACACCTGACGTACCAGCCATCCCACCCATCCCTTTCCTCTCCACCCTCCTCTTCAGCTCCTCCCAAACCCACCCTTCCTTCACCCCCCTATTCCCTCCCTGAAGACTGAACTGTCCGACAGCCCGGTACATGTACCATTTTCGCCTCATGTTATCCCCCATCGTGTCCCGCGCAAAGTTGACGACCCCAAACCTGCCCTGCGCGGGAAGCAAGTCTTTGGCCTCGAAGTAGGAGACCCGCGGCTTGGCGATGAGGCTCAACGTCGTGGCCTCGAGGCGCGTGGTGGGCGGGAGGGAGCGCACAAAGCGCTCGAGGTTTTGGCGAGACGTGCGCGCTGCCGAGGGGATGCGGATATGGAGGAAGGAGACAAGGGGAGAGGTAGTGTAGGCGACGAATGTGAGGGGGATGAGGCCGGCGGCGCAGACTGTTTGGGGAATGTTAGCGTACGAATAAGCTTACAGGTGATGCAAAGCTTTATGAGATATTCGAGGTGTGATCAATGGCCGAAGAACAAATGAGAGGAACTTACGACTGGCTGTTTGATACCAGGGCTTGTCATCAGAATAGAACGACGGCGCCAAAACACCCAAGAATAGGACAGAAACGGCGATTGTTGTTAGTTTGAGGACCGCAAGGAACAGGATTCGACCTGTACCGGCATGATAGATCAGAAGTTTCTCAGGGAAGACTTCGGTCAGAAAATTAGCAAATCTTCCCTTCTTCATCTCATAAATAGTGTCAGGAAGTCGATCCTCATTCTCAAGCCCCGAGCCGGATGTCTGAATAGGTATCGTCGCAAAATTCCTACTCACTATATTTTCTTCCCTGCTGACCGGGAGCTCCAGAGCCCTCATTCCTTTGCGCTTGAGGTTGACCTGGCCTCGCAGGTGTACTTGATGCGTCGTTGGTGTACCGCCGGATGCAGGGGATAATTTGTGAAGACGAAAGGCGGTAACCATTGCGAAGGAATTGGACTCGCTGTAATTGCAAAGTCATATGAGGTCCCCGAGTTGGAATGAGCCTAATGAGAATCCTTGGTGTTGCCATTTTCACAATTGAGACTATCAATTGCCCCCCCGGTGCGGCCGAAACTGAGATGATGATCAGAGAATGCGGGAGATCGAGGTGCTGAAAATCGTGACTGAACCTCGAACGTGGACTGAAAGGCGCGTGTATTTTTGTATGTACTAGGGTTAGGGTTATGGACCTGAGGCCACAGGATAATTATCCCACTCTCCAGTAACAGCTTCTTCTTTGGGAGCACCCTTCATACCTTGCGGAAATCTTCCATCCGGTACGAAAATTGAGTGGACACTCACCTATTGATATCAAAGACGAATAGCTGAAAGTTTAGCGAAAAGAGAAAGAAAAGAAGTGAAAAAAGTCAGAAGTCGGATCGGCACCAAAGCAGAGAAGGAGAGAAAATTAGTAAGGAACCAGAAGAAAGGGAGGAACATAGGAAAGTAGTAAGGAAAGAAAAAAGGCCATCAAAAATTGAAAGGAGGAAGAAGAGAAGGGTACCGCCAAAATGTATAACCTCACCCAAGTCGCCGAGAGCGCGTTCCCGAACGACACATACGTCCTTGACCTGCACCGGACGGCCGACGGCTTAGTGTCCATCTCTTCGGATCAGCACCTGTGCCAATACTCTCTCGACCTCTCTCAGGGGCCGTTGCGGCGGCTCACCACGAACCACGAGAACCTCACGCAGGTCAAAGTGGTGGGCCATTCATCCATCGTCTGCACAGCCGGCACGAACGGCACGACAGCGATTTGGGACTTGAGAAAAGATGTGGCCAAGGTTGCCCAATTCGTTTCTGCCGACGCACCCATCTTGTCTCTTGCTTGTGACGGCACGGCGAATTCTATTGCCGTGGGTACGGAGTTAGAGGAAGGGAAACACCAGGTGTCTATATCGATCTGGGATGTACGGGGCAATACCCCGAGCAAGCTCCAACAATACGTCGAAGTCCACAGTGACGACATAACCGAACTCAAATTCCACCCTGCTCAACCTAATTTGCTTCTCTCCGGATCGACCGATGGGTTGGTGAACGTCTGCGACACGAACATTGCAGACGAGGACGAGGTCATTGTCCAGACATTTAACCACGACGCTTCGATACATCACGCTGGTTTCCTGAGCCTGTCCGACGCGTTCGCCCTATCCCACGACGAGCGGTTTGCCGTGTACAGCCTCGCCGAGGAGCACACGACAGGGACCGCGGTGGTCGACTACGGAGACTTGAGACCAAAACTTGAATGCCAATACGTGGCGAATATAACGATCAAGACCGACGGCAGTGGAGCCATAATAGGCGCTGGCGCTCATGAGTAAGCTGGATAAACATTCATCAGGTGACTAGAAGACAAAAACTTATGATTGTCTTTAGCAAGCAGCTCTTCACCCTCACACACCTTTCAAAAGACAACCAAGCGTGGAGCTTAGATCAGAGTGGCCGCGTCGGCTTGCCAGGGGCGCACGGCGACGAGATTGTACGTGGATTTTGCTTCCTTGACGAGCAGCAATTGGTCTTCACCTGTGGTGAGGACGGCAAGATAAAAGCATGGAGGCCTGGGGGCTAGCCGATACAGCTCAATTCATAACGCCGCCATAAGCCCGTGGGTATCATTTAATCTGATAAAAGGTGCTAAGCACCGGAGCCTCTATGAATATTTATCATGCTTGCTCTTCGCCTTGAGCATAAGCAGCTGCTCATGATAGTCGCCATCCCTCCTTGCCCTCTTCAGCCTCTTCACCTCGTCGTCTTCTAACCGTCGACCGGCCGCCGACTCAAGTTCTTTGCGACTAATTTTCTCTCTGGCCTTCTCTTCCTTCGCCGCCTTCAACTTCGGCTTGAAGCGTGCCTGCATGCGGATACGAACCGTCGTCTCCTCCGAAACCGTGTCGGCATCGCCCCTTAGTTCCCACTGCGTTTTTGTCTTTGACGATGACGTGGGCGGCTTGACAGACAAAAACCTGTCTTGCGAGGTCTGGATCTGGAACGTCACGGGGGAATCTTCGCTCGCGATCAGTTTAAAGCATTCTAGCGACGATACTGCTTCTGAAGTAGCGGATAAAATGCCGTGCTTGTCGCAACTCAAGTATCTATATCATAGAGGAGGTGTTTAGCACAGTCGCCATCTGACAAGCAGATATTGCCTTCACGGGCCTACAGAGAAAATTCAACTTACTTCCCATTTTCCCCCCTCAACCTGAACCCCTCCATCCCCGCCACCTTATTCGCAACCCAAACCTGCCGCACGTCATGCGGCTCCGCGCTCGCTGGATTATTGTCTACGATATTCTCCACCTCGAGCGCGAACGCTATTCCATTCGCATCGCAGGCCAGCGCCGAGGGATTAGGTAATGTAGGCAAGACGATCATGACGGGTCCCGCCACGTCGGTCGCCGCGTCGGCCGAGACCCAGCTGTCGTCGTTTTCGCTGTCTTCGGGCATTGGTTTCGGGGCGGACGAGGAGGATGGGCCGTCGCCTTCGAGCGCCTCGGCGCGCTTGCGCTTCTTGGGCTTTTTGTCGCCCTTGAAGATGAGGGGTTTTACCATGATTGGTGTGAGAGGTGACGATTGTTTGGGAAGGTAGAATAAGGATGGTCAAGATTGGTCGGCGTGGTAAGGGGGAGGTTTCTGGTTCCAATGCCGACAGAAGCCAATTACGATTGTTAGCAAGAGGGAGCTTCGAAAGTTTGATGGTAAGTCTCCATTGAAGATACAGCCGGGTCTGACGACGCAGTTCCTGGCTTGATGATTACTCATCAATTTTCGCCCCTCGTTTCGGTCGACTCTTAACCCGAAGCAAGCCATATCTTCTGAATCTTTCTTGGCTTGGCTTGCCCTGCGCTGCTCAGTATCTCGGCTTTCAGTTCATCTTGACGATTGTCCCGGATATTCAATTCTTCGTGCAGGAATGAAGAGAATGTATCCTTTGTAGTTTTCTGATTTCAAAATGACTGCCCAAGCCCAAGCTGTGACTGCTTCCCTGGATGATCTGAAGAACGGTAAGACGGACATCGCGATATTTTTGCTCTGGAAGTTCAGTTTCAGACTAACATGCCACACTAGGAACCGTCTCGTTTGAGACTCTCCAGGCAGCATTTGGCCCTGACTCGCTGGGAATCTTGGTCGTTAGGGATGTGCCACAGGACTTTCCTCAAATTAGGCATCGGGTTCTTTCGTATGCCTCGTATCTAGGGAATTTGCCCAAGGAAACCCTAGGTATAGATCCTGTCGCGAGATCGTCTGGCTGCTGGCTAGACTAATAGGTCACTACAGAGACACTCGAAAACGCAGAAGCCAAGTACCTAACGGGCTGGTCGCTTGGGAAAGAAACGTTCAAGAATGGCCAGCCCGACACTTTCAAAGGCTCCTACTACGCAAACTGCGCCTTCTATGTAGATGCCACGCTAGACTGCGCAAAGCCAACAGTCGAGTTCTCCCCCGAGACCTTCCCGGAATACCTCTCTCCCAACGTCTGGCCAGACGAGAATCTGCTGCCAGGTTTTAAGACCAGCTTCGAGGACGCATGTCGCCTCATCATCGATGTCGCCATTCTCGTCGCCCGCGCTTGCGATCGTTTTGCCGAAAAAGAGATTGCAGGGTATCCGAAAGGCTACCTAGAGCACGTGGTGAGCACATCCAACACCACCAAGGCCCGCCTCCTACACTACTTTCCCCATGATCTCGAATCTGCCACAGGTGATGAAGATGATTGGTGCGCGACGCATTTGGATCACGGGTGCCTTACAGGGCTTACTTCGGCCATGTTTATCGACGAGCAAAAGGCCTCGCCCGTTGTCGACGACGCAGCGGGCAGAGAATCCCTTCCGTTGCTGAACGAGCTGCCGGCAAGTCCGGACCCGAAAGCTGGTCTGTACATCAAGTCCCGCACGGGAGAGACGGTGCAGGTCAAAATTCCGCGTGACTGTATTGCCTTCCAGACTGGCGAAGCCTTGCAGCGCATCACGTCGGGGAAGTTCAAGGCAGTGCCGCATTTCGTAAGAGGGGTAAGGCCTGAGTTGAGTGACGGCAAGGTAGCGAGGAACACGTTAGCAGTTTTCACGCAGCCGAACTTGGGGGAGGAGGTAGATATTGATCAGCACATTACGTTTGGGGAGTTTGCACGGGGAGTTGTGAGCAAGAATACGGTGTCCTAGTGGCTGGCTGTGTAATATAATAAACCCATCATTGGCTTCTTTCCTATTTTGTAGGCGTTGAAGACGTAGGACAGTTTCGTAGGTGAAATGGCCGCATTGCGAGGAATCTCGTTTCTATTAAATGTGGCGGCTCTAGGACTGAACTAGAACTCTCGTCAGATCTGGGGCAACGTCGGCAGCCACGCCAAACAATGTTAGCTGGCTGTCGCGGTAGAAATGATGAAACTTCTAGCTGCCTACGTATTGATCACATGTTTCTTAAGCCGAATCCGAATCCAATTTCAAGTTAGACCTTAATCCCACCGCTTGGATGTATGCATCAAGCATGTTCCCCTTCCAATAAACGTCGCACGCGTGAGCTAGGACCAGAGCTTCGGATGTCCATACTAGATAGCTACCCCGCCCCCGCGTTCGCTGCTGCTGCCGGCCCGCCGCTTACATCATATTTAAGCAAGCCACCCGAATACGCTCGATTGGATTTGAATTATACCACTTCGGCTGCAATCTAAATAGTTTCGATTCTGCCATTGTTCTTATTGGAGACTCCTGGACGCGAGCTCTAGTCCTCTCGTCGCCGAGAACCATTGCAAGATTCAGGTCCGCTCACACAGCTTTAGAGGCAGCAATCTCACCTCAAACTCTTACTATCAACCCCATCGACTTAACCCATCTCAACAAGGCAATTGAACTACATCACAATCCTCCATCGTCAGAATGTCCGTCCCTCCCAAATTTGCCGCCCACCGCCTCACTTTCGGCGACCCTCCCTCCATTATTTCGTCGGTGCCTCCCACGAGGCATACGCTTGAACTCTTTCTCGACTACTGCTGTCCCTTCTCCGCCAAACTCCTCCTCATGCTAACTGGCAACGTCATCCCCAAAATCAAAGCCAACCCGGCCTGGAGCCCCAACCTCGAGGTCATCTTCCGCCAACAGGTCCAGCCCTGGCACCCGCAATCCACCATGATGCATGAGTCCGCCGTGGCCGTCAACCAGCTCGACCCGTCCAAGTTCTGGGCTTTTTCCGAAGCCCTCTTCAAGGAGGGTCGCGACTTCTTCGACGTGAACAGCTGCAACGAGTCGCGTAATGAGATCTACAAACGGCTAGCCAAGGTGGCCGCCAAGGTCGACGTTGACGAGGCGAAGATGGTGGAGATGCTGACGGTCCCGGATAAGCCTGTCGACGGTAGTTATAACGGCGGGAACAAGGTGACTGACGATATCAAGCTTCTTGTCAAGATGGGAAGGTTGACGGGGGTGCATGTGAGTCCGACAGTGCTGTTTGACGGGGTGGTGAGGAATGAGATCAGCAGTGGGTGGACGGTGGAGCAGTGGGAGGAGTGGTTGGGGAAGAATGTTGTTTGAGAGGTGGAGTGAGCTGGTGGAGGCAAAATTTTACTTTGGGGGAACTAGCGATGCATTGAAACTGGAGAGAGGGCTCTATTGCGTCGTCTAGAACTTTGAGAACCATTCCATGCCGCAAATTTTCTCAATCTTCTCCATAATTGTCAAGTGATTGCAATTCCCAGCATGCCTTGCCATCCTTGCTTGTAGTTGTTTATTGAAATAACCTTCCTTCACGGCCCCCCCACGTTCCACCAAAAGGCTTTTTGAGTCTTACCTCAGAAGGGATATATCTTGATTCGGGCTTAGCTCTGATCTGCTGTCCCCTAAGATTATTTGCTGCCGATGGCGATGTCCATGTACTATAACAGATTGTACCAGCTTTATTGTTTCCTAAATGACGACAAGAGAGCACTGTTGATGGCTTGATCACAAGATGCCTATTGACTAGAGGTGTAATATAGATTTTGCAAGGAAGAAAATGAAAGAGCCTGATAGCTTTATGCCGAAACTGCGTTGTCAAACTGGTGCAAGATATGGGCTATTAGCGTTCAAACGTGCACAACAAACCGACTAGATATAAAAAAGATGGCCTAGAACAGGGTAAACTCTGTACGCCACCACGAATAATGGTAATTCATGAAAGAGATTATTTAAATCTTGGAGTATAGGCCCAACAGGTATCTTGATTATATTCTGATATGGGTTGCCTGCTATATCTGTCGATTTCTTAAGCTTGACGAAGCATCATGGTACCAAAGAATTTGGCCTCAAACTTTAATCGTCACCCTTGAAAGAGTTGGGATTCTCAAAAATATGGTAATTCTGTCACTGACCGTCTTAATGTTGCAGGAGGAAGGTGCTCAGTTTCACGCTTCTACGGTCCCTTTGTTAATAAGGCCCCGCTGTTAGTTTTTCAGTCCGAACTCCCGTGGAGCGGAGAAAGGGGCTCGGCTGTTTACGAAAATACTTGTCTGTGTCCGCTGCTGTTTCTACTTCTGGTGTTGGTGTTAGTGGCATTGTAGACCGGGTAGATTCCCATCGAAGGTGCTGGCTTGCTGCCCAGATGTAGAAGTTAGCGAGATACTGGTTTGTCGGCGTCTTTGGCGTTTGCGTCGAGGCTGAAGTGGGAGGATGGTTTCTCATGAATTACCAAGAAGAGAAAGAAAATAAAGAATTGTGAACCTAACAGAGCGAGTGCTCATGGGAAGTGGTTTAAAGGAAATGGGCCGGTAATTCTGACATCGAAGGGTTGACTCGACACTCATGGAACCTGTAGATCAAGGCTGCCACTTGCCACCCCTTCAGACAGCTTCTAGAATATCATCATTAACTAATCTCCGGGACGTTCTCTGAGAATTATTAGAACCCAGAAAACCGTTTCGTTTGCCTGTGGTTGTCCTTAGTTTGACTCCATGGTTAGGGTTGACCCGAATCTGAACTCGAACGTTTCCATCTTTCTGTCGCCAACCGCACACTCTATTTGAATCCGTCGCATTTTTCCTGCCAGGTATTCTACCACACAAAATCGTCAGACATAAAAGGCCAGTCTCGATTTTGATTCCTTTCTCCGCCCGTTTCCTCCCCGCAGCTATAACTTTCCAGCCAGGCCAAGTTCGCCTAGCCCCTCCACAACTCGCGACTCGACTATCCATCTCCGGTAAGTCCCACGCCTTCCTTTGGCCCCAACTCTAACGCACATATTTCTTTCCTGCCAGCAAATCCTTTTTTTTTTTTGTAATCCTTTTCTCACATACATCTACTGAGCCTTCCCCAACAGCTCATCAACAGCCACACATATTGACCTCACAACTACCCGGCTGTCCTCAGTATGAACATGTTCCGCACCAACCACCCACTCCGGGAGCATCTTGCCAACATGCGCGAGTCTCTCGAAATCGCCAACGCCATGACCGCCCGCCGACAGCGCGAGCTCGAGGAGTCCGCCCGTGAGGTACACTCCCTCCACCTCCAGGCCAACCTTCTCGAGCAGAAGAACGACGGCCTCCAGACGGAGCTCAAGGCCGAGAAGGAGCGCCGCGAGGAGCGCGAGCGAGATCTGGCCTACCGTTTGGCCTACATCGACAAAGGTAAGGAATACGTGGAGAATCTCAAGACGGAGCAAACCGAAGCCAAGGAGACCATACAGAACCTCGAGACGCGGGTCTCAGAGCTTGGGTGGGAAATTGAAGCCCTAGAAGCTCTCCGAGGAGTTGAAGCCCAGGAGACCGAACTTCTAGAACAAGAACTTGCCGATATCGAGCAGGATTTTACCAACCTTCTCGAATTTAGCAATGAGTTGGAGGACAACTACGCCAAAGCCGCCCAGGACAAGTTTAACCTCGAGCTGTACAACCAGTACATTTTCGAGCAGGCGACAAACAGCAATGCCATGGTTCAGAACCAGCAGAAAGAGATCGAAACCTTGGGGGGACTGACTAGGATGCTTACAGAGGACATCCAGGCCCTCGTGGCTGAGAAGAGCATGCTAGAGGATAGCATGGAGGCGAAGAAGTATGAAGATGAGGTGCTCAAAGATGCCCTCAAGGAAGTGAACAAGAACCTGGCCGACCACCGCGAGACCACCAAGAAGCTAAGATTGGGGCACAACGCCGAGAAGGACGGGTTTAATTTCGAAATCCAAAGGCTCAATCTCGAGAACAACCGTCTCCGCCTGCTCGAACAACACAAGAGCAACGAGTACGACGCCCTCCTCAAGATGTACCAAGTCCTTCAGGCCGAGAAGAGCAAGCTCAGCGCACAGGTCGGCAGGCTCAATGCCGCCGCCCAGACCGACGAAAGCCTCATAAGCGCCATGGCGGATGAGAACAAGTCCATCTACAAATTCAACGTCGAGCTCTCCACCTGGGTCGAGAGGCTTGAAAGGCGCCTGGACCACCACTACTCGGATACAGAATGGCTCAACACAGGCATCAGTAGTCTCGTCGAGGAGTGCGCCGAACACGCCAGCACCATCAAGACGCGGGGCTACCAGATGGCGAGGCTCCGAAAGAGGCTTGGGCCGGTTAAGGACTTGGTGCAAGCTTGCGTTACGCCCCTGCCCGAAGACGAGGAGGAGCGGGAGGAGCGAGATGGGGTTCTGGTTGAAGTGGTTGAGGATCAGCTGGATGAACCAGAAGACGGAGAAGGCACCGAGCTTGATTCAGAAAAGAGCCACTCCGAATTCGGTCTTATTGAAGTGGGCACCGTGAGAGGTGAGGTTAGGGTCGAGGTTGGTGATGAGAAATTTGATAATCAGGAGGAGGGAGACTCTGAGGATGGCGACTTCGGCTCTGAGGATGGCGATTTCGGCTCTGAGGTAGAGAATGTGGCAGACGAAGAGATGGACACAACTATTGACGAGACGGAAGATGGCTTCCTCGCGGTGGAGTACATCAGTCTCGCTGATACCCACACTGCGGTTGAAGACCAGGGCATTGGCTTCCTTGCTGACGACGATGACAATAGCGGTGAAGAGATCGTGGCCACTGGGGATGATATGGACTCGGGCGACGGTGACATTTAATCAAATAAGACGTCTGGGACTTCACGGGACCCACGCGTTTGCCGCCCTCTCATTGATTGTTCGACCACAACACGCCTAATCAAGCCACCAGCGATGGAGCCAATCCAAACCCGCCACCCACATAAGTCCTTGGGACGTGCTATCATTCACATTAGAGAGACGAAAGCGTTGTATACAAAGAAATAAGAGAACAGGAGGAATGTACATATCTCCATGGGAGCTTCGTGGGGACAAAAGATTCCTAGTTGCAAAGGGACCTCGAGAGTTTGCCAACATTCCCAGCTTACCTAGATAGTTACCTAGTTTAGGTTTATGTTATAACGAAAGGGACGTTGCGTCCTTAATGAACTTAACATCACGAGAGAGCATAAAAAAGGGGTTGTGGTTTCCTTTATAATCGCACTCTTCTGGACTAGACTCACATGAGATTATTGTAGAAAGAATAGAGACAATACGAAAAGCACTTGATATCTTGCCAAGGAACCGCAATTTTACGCCGCCGCCGATGCACCTACCGCCGAAACAAAGCACACACTTCTAGGTTCTCTCCCGCCTAATCCATGGCTAGCATAATATACAAGTCAAGCCCCTCACCCATTTATCTCCCTACTAACCTCAGTGTCCTATCCCGCCGGCAACCCAATTGTTAAACTCTGGATCGCCCGGCGGGGGAAACACCCCCCTGTCCTGCTGCTGCTGCCCCTGCCCCTGACGCTGCTGCCGCTCATCCTCCTCCCTCTGCTGGCGGTTCTGCTGCTGACGGTACTGGCGGTAATACATCAAACCAACTAATACGGCCACCACGCCAAATATGAGCAGCACGTCCATACCCGCCTCCTCGACATCTTCGAAGCCGGGGTCCTGGTGAGCGAAGCCGCCGTCATCGTAGATGTCATCTTCGTACGGTAGGCCTTCCTCCCAATAGAGGTCATCCTGAAGAAAGTTGACGATCCATTCGTTCCAGGACCAATCCTTTTTGGGCTCTGCAAACAACATGTTAGAGTTTTTGCACGCCAATCACAGGAGGGGGTTGGACGGCACTTACTTGGTTCGTCCTGGATGGAGTGGATGGGCCCATGCGTAAAGGTATTCCACGCACTCCTTATCCGGAGCTTCAGAAGACTAAGCGTCACAGGGAGGTACGCCTCTTCGTTAATCTCCAACGCCATGTCGTAATACCTCTTCGCAAGATGAAAGTCCTGCGTCAGACCAAGGCCGTTCTCGTGCATCCACCCAAGGTTGTAAAGCGCCTGCGCACTCTGCGAGTAATCCGATGCCCCCTGGTAGCACTGCACCGCCTTGTTTAGGTCCTGCGGCGTCCCAATGCCGTAAAAGTAGTAGTCCCCCATCTTCACCAAGGAATCAACATTGCCCTGGCGCGAGGACCGGGTCCAATACAGCAGCGCCATAGCCGGGTTCTGCAGGAACGGCGACCGGCGCTTCTGATGACCCAGAATCGGAATGTCCATGGTAAGGCGAGGACTGAGGTGGAGACGGGACCGGTCCGGGTCGAGAAGGTGTGCAACATTGTGCTGGGCCCGCTCGTAGCCCTGCTCAGCCATGACGAGATACTGGAGTATCGCGTCTTCGACATCGCCGTGCTCAAACGCTTGATTCGCAGACGCCCACAAGGACACGAGCGGCTCGGCCTTCTCGGCCACGCTCTTGTAGTATTGCAGAGCCATCCCACAAGCTTTGTCCCTACCGACGCCATGGAAAATCATTTCGGCCAGGTAGTAACTAGCTTCGATTAGGCGATATCGTGCCGCCAGCTCAAAGTAGTTGCTGGCTACCCTCAGATCCTCAGCGCCACCCTGGTCGAGGTACAGCACGCCGAGCTCAACCTGCGCAAAGGCGTAGTCCTGCTCGGCCGCCGCCTTGAACAATTGAGTTGCCAGGCCCACATTGCGGGTTGTGCCATAGCCGTGGAGCATCATCAGGCCAAGGCCATACTGAGACTGTGCATCCCCATGGTCCTTGCCGAGATCGAACCACTTCTTCGCCCGCTCAAAGTTTTGTTCAACTCCATCACCTCGTAGGTACATCCTCCCGATGAAACCGGCAGCCCGAGCCGCATACTTTTCCGTGCCCCTCTTGTAGGTATCCAGGATGCGCCCATCCTTCTTCCAGTACCTTTGGGCCACCATGAAAAAGTACTTCTTTGCCAACTCCAAATCGCGATCAATCCCGCGCTGCCCTTCATAGTAGATGCGGCCGAGGTTCAACGAGCTCTTGTCGTCACCCTTCTGCGACATCAGATCCAGATACTCGATGACGTCCTCGACGGCCGCATTCGTATCCGAGTTGACACTCGCCTTGATGGCATTGATGCCAGAGCTCGCAACACTCGCGCCCCTTCCGTATGCTCCACCGTAATCGTCGGCAATTCGCCAGGATTCCTCAACCCAGGACCTGCCACCGGGGGGCCCCGATCGGTACCAATCCATCGCCTTGTCGGCCACCCGTTTATAATATGTGCACGCCATCTCGCAATTCTTAGGCGACGCAATGGCGGCATTCAAACGGTACCCCACCGCCATCTCCGCTCTTGTATTACCTCCAGTAGCCGCAAACATGTAGTACGTTAGCGCCTTGGCCGAGTTCCGGGGGACCACGTTGCCTATGCCCGTCGAATGGTACACCCCCAGCATGAACTGCGCTGTGCTATTCCCGTGGATGCTCGCCAACTTGCTGTAATGCCCATACGCCGTGTGGAGATCGCGTGGGTGGGAGTAGTTGCCGTAAAAGTTCATGTCGGCGAGGAGGTAGAGGGCGTCCGAGTTATTGCGCAGGGCTGCTTCTTGGAGCAAGCCCACCGCTTGGTGGAGGGGACCCGGCACGGCGTGTTGCGGGCTGCTTTCGGGGCCAGATGTGATGGAGAAGCTCGGGAGCATCTTGAATACGAAGTTGACGACATGGCTGACTACGCCGGCTGGGAGGTGCCGTCTTCGGTGGACCTTGTTTGGTATCCTTTGGAGCTCGACCATAGCAGCTTCGACGAGGTCCCCACCTACAACCGGTCAGCAATTATTCATGCTCTCTTGGGCCGAATCTTTCAAACCTGGTTCAGACACCCTGTCGAATTCTGCGTGCGAGCCATGGTGGCTACTTCTCTCGGCGGGTTGTGCATCGGAGTTCGAACCGATGACTTTCTGGTCCTGGGAGCAGAACACCCCAACGGCCTGCAGAAGGACTGGAGCTTCGTGTTAGCTTTCGGGTAGTCGTGGAGTAGGACTTTGAGGTTGGGAGGGCTCTACTTACGTAGTAGGACAATTGAACGTCTCATGGCTGTTGGTTATATTGGAAAACCTATATGGTTCATGTTCGTTGATCTCATGGACTTTGATAGTGTGTCCGGATGTTGGGAGAGATCTGGAGCTCCGAAAATGCAATGTGTCAATGATTCGCGTTGGAAACCTGTGACATAATCGGAGCTGCGTACAGGTGGCCACAGGTGGCAAGTAAAACACCAGAGGATAATTGTGGTGTCAAGTGGACACAGCCGTGAACGACTGTAGGTTCCCTCATAAAAGAGTGTCTGTTTGCCATGTCCAACTCCGTCTGCAAATACACCAAGAACCAATGTAAACCTCCACGTGGGTAAGTCCTTTTCGCATCAGGTTTTCTATTGGACCTGGGTTACCTATCCTGTCTTCTAAATTTCATATTTTCAGTTTCTGTCATTAATTTCATGGAAGATCGGGTTCAGCAACGACTTGGTGATGTCGGATGAATTCGTAGCGCTGCCTTTGCTGAAGGTAAGATTCCTGGCGTGTGTCTGAAAGACTCATGATAGTATGCCATCATATACTATCCATCATTATTTGAATCGGGTAGAAGAGCGAAGTCGGCCCTGAATTGGTTAAGCACATTTCGACGCATTTAGGTGTTGTGCATAGGGCTAGGGTTAGGCCCAAAAAACCCTACCCCTAAGATGTACCATCCTCCCGAGACATCGGGAAACCCCCATCTAGGCGGTGACGTACCAAATTCCAATCCGCTGCATGCCGCGGCAGCGGACAATCGATGACGGAACGACATGCAGAATTCAAACTTGCCCCTCAAACCAAACGAAACGCTGAAATTCGCAACCCATCCCGCCGTCCACCAAAGTCACACGACGCGATTCGTCACGCACACACTAAGCCACAGTTAAAGTTTGACCGGCATTTGGACCTCCACGCAAATGCAGCCCATTTAAAGCGCTACCGCCAGCCCCTTGACGAAAAGTAGCCACAGCCCCAAGAGCTTGCGAAGCTACTTCAACCTTATCGCGAACTAGCCGTTTGTGCCGATGGCGATGCCAAAATGCCCGACTCAACGGAGGACCTCATACCCCAATCTCCGACACCGATAATGGAGCCCGAAAGCGAATCCGTCTTTAGCACGCCGAAAAGCCGACCGGCGACTGAGGCAAGCATTAATACGTCGATTGAGGAACTGCTGGCAATGGAAGAGTCGGACGTGCCAAGAGCGCATGATAGCGACGATGACTTCACGGCGTCGTCGTCCTCACCCATCGTGTCGCCGGTCTCGGTGACGTCGCCGCCGTACTGGCTCAACCACAGCCAGGAGACGTATTCGACGGGCGAGGGCGGTACAGAGAGCGGCGGGATAACCATGATGGATAACGAGGTGAATGACGAGGATGGGAATAACCCTCGCAGCAGCGCGTGCTGGGCGAGAGCGGTGGAGATTCCGGATTATGTGGTGGTGAATGGGAGTGCGACGAATATCGGAGCTTTCGTCGTGTTTACTGTGCGGGTGCAGACGATGAATGTGAGTTTCACTAGAATCTACCCATTGCCCACGCTTTCTTTCCATCTGGCCCGCTTCCCCGCGGTTGTTTTGGGAAGTTGCTGGCGGGAGAACAATCCTCCCCAGCGATGGCCAAGACGGCGGATCCACTTTCAAGGACTTGACAACTAAACAGGGCGTGCTTCAATACTAGGGTAGCTACATGAATATCCGGAAACGATATTCGGAATTCGACGACTTTCGAAGACGGCTCGTGCAGACCTTTCCCAACTTTGAAGCTGCAGTTCCGGCGCTGCCGCCGAAGAGCGTTATATCGAAGCTGCGGCCGAAGTTTCTTGACAAGAGGAAGGCTGGCCTTCAATACTTCTTGAAGTAGGATCTATTCTTTCTCATGGTGCGTTGCTTTAGGTGCCGCAATTTTAACTAACAAGATAAATAGCTGCATTCTGCTTAACCCGGAATTCTCTGGGTCGCCCGTTCTCAAGGAATTTCTCTTCGCATAGGACATTTACTTTTTCTTGGAACAGCATGAGCGAGGCGTTGGGATTTTGTGGCATTTTCTCTCGAACCACCCTCGTAATGATAATGTTATATTGTAAATATCGCAAGAAGACGAAGGGGGGCTACTCGTTGCATTTCTACAATTGGATACCCTGTAGAATTCATAGTTCTGACGACTCGACACTCCTTAATTTATGAGGGGCGGAATATTTGCGCATTCCAGTCTGTCATCCTGCCACCTCAAAACGCAAACCATTCGAAGGATCAATGCGGAAATTTACCCCTGTACGCATTCGAAAGCAGAAAAGGCCGAGCAGCTATCTCATTCAGCAAGCCACCAGCCCCCAGCTCCCAAGGGCCGCAGCAAGCGTATGCGCCTGGCAAGACAAGGCGAGCCATCCACTCAAAATCCAGGTATCAAATCCCGCCGCCGGGTTGACAACCCAAGGTTGCATCACTGGCCCGCTGGCTGATGGTAACAAAGCTTACTGCGGCGGCCAGACCGACCGCGAATAAAAGAAATGGCCGGCCGCCCAAGCAGTCGCAACCCAACCGGCTTCTTTTGACTATTTGATGTAGTACTTATTTTAAAGACATCCCTTAGATCAACTCAGGGGTTTTTTTTTTTTTTTTTTTTTCGTCTTCACATATCAAGCCCACCGCACAACATAAACAAAATCCTTATCACCCTCTGTCTCTGCGTCAGGAATTTGGCTATCGACGCCACCGGATCGGACGGCAACTAGACCGCTAAAAAAGCCCTCTAGCCCCAACTGTTTCCCTCAGCATGGACGAAAGTTCCCTGCCAGTACCACCCCCGCTCCTGACGGCTCGCTCCCGCGCATCTTCCAAGCACTCCACCACCTCCTCCGTCACCTCGACGCGGTCCCGCGCGTATATGGACTCGCTCGTGCCGCCCTCGCCAGGAGACTTTGAGCGTATCTCGCAAGCGCAGGAAAGCCGCGAGGAGGAGTACAGGCGGCGTTCTCGGGAATTTCACAGGCGGAGCTTGGAGTACCGGCATCGGAGAACCGAGTCAATGGGGAATAGTAGCGCCGCTTCGGCGTCCATTGCAGGAGAAGGTGGGGACGGAGGGGAGGGGCTGAAGACCACTGACGGGAGGGAAAGCGCGGAGAAAAATGCAGCGGGGGTGATCCAGCGGACGTATCGGGGGTACAGGGCACGGCGAGAGATGGAAGGGTTTGGGCTTGATGCGTCGTCGAGGTGGATGAGCGCTATTCAGGATGCGAGGTGGATGGAGGCTACGAAGCCGAGACCGCGATCCGCCACCTCGGACGATCCTACCTCGGGCGGGGTGGGGAGTAAGCCGTCTATGGCCAAAGAAAACTGGAAGAAGGCCAACACGATTTTGCGGAGGGCGGCTTATGATATCGATTCCGATAGTGGGACAAGTTCATCGTCTTCGTCGCTGTCATCTTCTGATAGTGAGATGGAGCCGGAAAGGCGGGCGGCGAGACGTAAGAAGCATGAGGAGATGAATATGAAGCGCAAAAAGCAGTCGCGGATGATGGCGCTGCAGTACTTCCTCGAGATGGTAGACCAGAAACACCGGTATGGGTCGAATTTACGGGCATACCACGAGGTGTGGAAGGGGGCTGACACGAATGAGAATTTCTTTTACTGGCTTGATTATGGAGATGGGAAGGACGTGGACATCGAGGCGTGCCCGCGCGAGAGACTAGAGAGGGAGCAGGTGCGGTACTTGTCGAGAGAGGAGCGGCAGTACTATCTCGTGCAGGTTGATGACGAGGGACGACTGCGCTGGGCCAAGAATGGGGCGATGATCGATACGACCGAAAATTACCGAGACAGCATCCACGGCATCGTCCCCTCCGACGATCCGACACCAACCTACCGGGCCTCCCTGTCGCAGACGGCCATCGCAGACCATCATGCCGAAACGTCCTCCTCCGCCGAATCCGAGGCCGAGGCCGATAGGGCGGCCAAGTACGCCACCCCTGAACTAGACAAGGCGTCCGGCCCGAAAAAAATCAAGCACGTATCGGCTACAACCGTCTTCAATAGGCTCTTGCGCAAGACAGTCCGCAAGAACACCTGGATCTTCGTAGCAGACACTTCCTTCCGACTGTACGTGGGCATCAAGGACTCGGGCGGCTTCCAACACTCGTCCTTCCTGCAAGGCTCACGCATCTCGGCCGCCGGGCTCATCAAGATCAAGAACGGCCGGCTATCCAGCCTTTCCCCCTTAAGCGGTCACTACCGTCCCCCAGCGTCCAGCTTCCGCGCCTTTACCAAGAACCTTAAGGAGGCAGGGGTGGACATGAGCCACGTCTCCATATCCAAGTCGTATGCGGTGCTAGTCGGCCTCGAGATGTACCTAAAGACAAGGCGGAAGGGCAAGAAGTTTGTCCGGAAGGCCACGCGCCGGAAGGATAAGCTCATTGATTCGGACGAGTTTAGGAGACGGGAGGTGGCCGAGATGGATAAGAGTGAGAGCGCGAAGAGGGAGAGAGTGGTGCTTGCCGAGGAGGAACGGGAGGAGGACGCGGCAAAGGTGACGAATAGGATGTTGAGGAAGATGCACCTCAAGGACCAATTGGACCAAGAAACATCAAAATAGGATGTTGGTGGAAGGAGAACGAGAATGTCGCAGCGTCTTGAGATTTGGTGTACGGGCTTGGCTGATACCCACGGCCCTCAGAGGAGTCTGAATGATGCCAGGAGTTTGGGATTAGCGCGCAGATCTACATAAGTTTGTGTGTTGGTCTTATAGTTGGCTTTGGGAATTACACGTCGTCTCTATATGTAGCCGATCCGTAGATCTCCCTCCGACTGTAATGTTTGATGACTAGGTGCTGTGCAGTTCGTTTGCTGCTCTTTCTACTAGGTGGACCAAGCTGTCAACAACCAAAGTGGACCTAAAATTAAGTCAAAACCGGCATTTCGGTGCAGCGGTGTAGAGGGCGACTTCGATATGTGTAATGGAATCCAGGTCCCGGATCAGTATGGGGGGTAACCTGTAACAAATGACGGGCAGGCAGACTTGCCGCCCACTCTACTTCGAGGCAATTTCTTGTACGGAAGTACTGCAGACTCAAAGAAGATGCACTCCCAGCATTGTCTCGAGTTTATTTATTTTGGGCTCTTTAGTATTTGTTGAGGTTTCGGAATTTGAGTCCATTGCCGAGTCAGGCATAGAAAAGATATTCGCCGTCCCGGAGCACGGTCTTACCAGGCTTTCCGCGGCGCTTGCGGCAGGATAAACCCCTGTTGTGCTGGTGGTGCTTAGTGACTTCTTGCAGCTCACTGGCTCCCTGGATCGAAACCTTAATCTCAAGTTCACACCGTCCATCGCTCGACACGACCACAGCAAGGCTACGAGAATTCTGAGGTGGCGGTGAAGAAGAGAAGCTGGAGTAGGGCATATGATAAGCAGAACTTGGTGAGCGCTCACGTTGACAATGAAATTATGAAATCTTGGCACAGCTGTGTCTTGTGATCAGGTGGATTATCTTTCGCATGGGTACCAAGGTACGCCGCAGCTAAACGGCCGCTCCCATCGTCCTGATCGCCACTTACGAAATCATTCATTCTTTACAGGTCAAAGCCCGCCGCCTTTAAGATTGGATTTGATCGGGATGCGAAACGCGCCAATGGGTTCATCCGCAATTCGATGGTGTCAAGACGCGGGACGCACAAACGGACACATTCGTAGATTTTTAAACTCGATAGCATGACGTGAGGTCTGTTCGCAGCTCACATCCCCTGTCATAATTCTGCCATCCATGGTTCAACTCTCCTTGACCCTTCGAGAAGCGTTTCGAGTTCTTCCACCCCCCATTTGAACCTACTAGTCTGTGCCCCACATGCGGCGCGCCATCCAAGCATCATCGCACCAAAGACATGGCGAATTCTGGAACATTGTATTAGTTCTTTCAATAAGTTGGTGGCTTGGCATGGCAATTCCCCTTGCCAATGCTACGCAGATAATACTTCTTGCATGCGGGATCCATGTCCTTCTGGCGCCGACCACATTGTGAAGGTCAAACCTCAACGCTGAGGCCTTTCCATTTCGAGGGGTCAGGATGTTTTAGCCCTTTTATATAACTCTGTTCCCAATGCCCGCGGCCTTCGGCGGGGCGATGAGCCCAATCCCCAACCTACGACCTGCGAGGTTGAAAGCCTGGCTCGGTATGGCCCGAAGAGAAGGCGGCTGCAAACTCCATGGTTTTCGCCCCTTGAATCCGGTCACTGGTATCGTCTTTTCCAGACGTGGTTCAAAGTAGGAGCAGAGGATGGTCTGATCCAGGTACGATTAGAGACGGCCAGCCAACCATGGACCCTCCGATATTTACAACGTTTCGAACAACTCCAAGGCGACAGGCCGACAATGGGCACGGCACAGCCGTCCAGACGGTATTCGACGGCGAGTATCTCGACCAACTCGTGGAGACCGGCTGGGACGCCGAAGATGTTGCGGCGCACAACGTTGAGCAGCAAAATTTGGTCACCAGCAGACTGCCATATGGTCCGCATGGTGTCACCTCGCCAAGTTATGCTCCGGTGATGGCTCCTGTTCAAGCTCCTTCGTGGGGACCTCAAGCCAACTCGGCGCGAATGAGCTGGGAACCAAACTCATTTTCCGGCGTTGGCTCATTCGGCTACGTCAATGCAATCGGCACGCCAACCCCCAGACTTGTGCAAGCGAGAGGTGCTAATATTTCAATAGATAGATCGGATAGTTTGTCACAGGGACCCGAGCGGGATGTCGAATCCGGGGGGATGGGACTTGATTTTCAAAGTCCTAGCATTGAGAGGTTGCATGAGCTCCTCCAGTTTGCGTTTCGCGATGGGCTCGACTTCTCCTATAGCCACAACGAACAACTCTGTCGACTCTCCCGGCCAACGGCTCGGGGTCGACTTGCCACCCAACAGCCGGCTGCGCGAGACGAAGCCACAGCCAGCAGCATCAATCAAGCGCTAGTATACACGCACCAGAGTCATGACGGCCAAGCCATCTTGTCGCCAGTCCTGGCAGATGAACCACTGAAATCTTCTTCAGCGAGCATTATGACGATGAATACCTGGACCTCGGGGACAACACTTCAGGCCGGTGAAGAAGATGCTGAAGAACCGGCTTCAAACCCTCCGCAGCTACCGACCTTCGAACATGCCTCGCCTAGTCCCTTAAAGCCGACAGGTTGCTCTCCCTTCGAGCGCCTGGCATGCTCCTGCTGCAAGCCACCGAAGCTCTTTGAAGGTGAAAAGCCCTTCTTGTAAGCCATTTGCCCCCGCAACACATAATGAAACAAAGTTTTATTCGGTGACTCTCATGTGAGGCTGACCCACGTAATAGGAGACACCAGAAGGAGAAGCCCTTTCCATGTGGATGGCCGAATTGCAACACCCGAACAAGCACGCAGTCCGACCTGAAAAGACACGTCAACTCGATCCACGATAACGAGGTTTACTGGTCCTGCCGAGACCTCAATAAGATCGATCTCACCCGATATCTCAGCTTCCAATCCAGATCAGACGGCTTCAATACGTACGAGGTGTGCGGCCTCTGCAGCGCTAAGTTCATCCATGCGCACGATGGGCCGAACAGGCGAGACATGAGGCGGCATGCCTACGAGTATCACTTTGGCCGGCCTTGCATGGACGTGAAGGAGTATTCTAGGAGTGATTCATTTAGGAAGCACCTTCGTACACATCACAAAACCGAGGAAGTGAATAACCCGGTCGATTGGGAAACGAGCCTATTGAATGTTTGTAAGAAGGTAAGGGGGCCTTTGGTTGGACTGAAAACATAGGGCTGGTCTAGTCTGGTGACTACTTTCGGGCTCGGGTTACGGACATGCAATATCATGATGAAGGAGCATCTGCTTGGATGGTTGGGAAACTTTGGGATACGAGAATAGATTGGAGTCAAGGAGGTGTTTAGAAGGGACAAAAGGGACGTAGAATGGTTTCTTTGAAATTACCCCCGGAAGCTTACTATATTGTAAATCAGTGTATTAGTCTGAACTGTATCTTTTCGAACCAAGGTAAACGCAGCAAGTTAAGACCTCGTCTCCTCGTGCTGTCTGAAAACTTTCATTTTATTTGACTCGCACCCGTTCCTAGGTGCCGAAGAAGTAGGGTCCAAATGCAAGGACAAAAAGACGGCAGATCTCTCATGCAAGGCTGGCCATCACCGACTGATGCCGCAGCCCACCGAACCTTGCTACACATGTCCAAGATGCACACTTGCATGGCTGTCACTCTACACAAACTTCCGTCTTAACCTTCAAGAGAATAATTATACCGCAAACTAGTCTCGGGGTGTATAAGACCAGCGGGATTCAGTTCTATCGTCACATGGGAATCGAATGCGGGTTGGTGGTGGGCCTACTCGACATTATTATTTTGGATACCTATGGGAGAGAAGCGGAGGTACTTTTCCGAGAAACATACCCAGCCGCTGAAGCTACTAGAGCACACAACATTTTTGCACTCGCTGTCCGCGCTTACTTAGCTAGTATTCATTCCCAGTGACCAACCTGTCAGTCGTTTCCCAAACCTCTTCCAGTACTGGCGAATAACCATACACTACCTTACGTGGCAACGTCAACTTCAATGAGCTGCTCGGCTTCAGTAGGAGAGTGCCCTTTTGCATGGAATGGTAGCTCGTGACGTGGTACTGACTGACAAAGGGGAGTCTGCAACAACCAGTCTATTGGTCATAAAGACGGATACCTCCCATTTAATACTTCCTACATATTTTTAAGGATTTCTTCTGAGATAGAGCGACAAAAGGTCCCTGCCAAGGTAGCTCTCACCACCCACCAATCTCGAACCCTCCCGATGCAGCCAGAAATGCAAATACCCCTACCACATGCCGCCTTCTCTATACTAACCACTAGCTACCAACATACCCTGATCAGGCCTTCCATACCCTCTTGATCCCCTCCGTCAACCCCACATCATTCGTCTCAAACTCGTACAACCCATACGCAACCAACAGCGTCGCAGCCCCTAGCCCAACATTGCACAGCTTCCTCGTCCTAGGGAATCTTCGACTTGGAACATAATCCGTAATAATATTCTGGAACCCCATGTGTGAATGCACCACGATGGCGGCGCAAAGGGTCGCGTCGAGGGCCGGGTTGAGCGAGCCCGCGGCAAAGGGCGTCATCACTAGGGGTACGAGGCCCATGGCGAGGAGGCGGTCGAAGTTCCAGTGGACCGAACCGTGGGCGGGGTCGCCGTGGCGGACTTCGATGGGGTCGTTGACTACTGCTGTGTTAGGGGAATCTGGGACAAAGGCGAGGGATATTTGTCGTGAGTTCAAGGGATTGGGATGACTGTACCGGTTTTCTTAACAACCTCTGCGGAGAAGAAACGTTAGTATTTTTTTCCCCTGTATTAGTTGAGGCGAAATAAGGGACGGGGGGGACATACGAGGCCCCGGAGGTAGGAGTTCCCTCCTGCTGGTCGTGTGAAAGGATGTTGTTCGCAGCACGGGGACGACTCGTGATGTTGTTCGTGGGACCACGAGAGCCATCTGCCGCAACAGAGGCTGTCGCGCGACTAACGCCATATTGTCTCTGTCTTCGCTTTCTCTTGTCGGGGTTCCAATTGAATCTCCCTAGCCGAGCTTGTCACTTCCTCGGTCTTGGGTTTGGGTCTTGTCACGAACAAAATGCGGGCCTGTAATTGTCGAATGATTGCCGAGGGTCGAGGCATCAAAGCTCTGATGATTGGTTCAATTGTGGGAAGCTGCTTTTCGGGCCTTGAAAGCAAGGCATCAAACAAAGGAATCTGGTATGGGTGACTAAGCAAAATCGCAATTGCGCGCGGCAAACCTCTTTGTCGCGCCTTAGAAAAAAAAAGTGGAGCTTCAAGTATAGCTGATATCGACTGCAAGCTCTTTCGAGCTCGGAATTCGAATATCGATATGACGTTGAGACCGAATTGGTAGCTGCCAGTCGAGTATCATTATGGCACCGAGAGGGCCAGGGCACCTCCGGCCGTTGCGCCTCATTTCCTCAAGGCCAGGCCGGGTTTGCTTGAGGGACAGAGGCGGCGCAGCTCTGCAGAGACGATGCATTTCGCATAGCTGGCTGGCTAGAAAGGCAGAGAACGAGAGGATATGGGAAGAACAAGGACAGGAAATCACGGACGGCAAACGGCGCCATGTTTGGGATGTCATCAGGGAGCGTGGCCTCGTCAAGGATACAGCAGGGTAAGTGTCCGGAGGGAACGAACAACCTCCGAAAGAACAAGCCACCTTGGACTTTTGACGACTAACTTGGTCTTGCAACAGTGACCCAGAGCTCTTGCGCAAGATAATCCTCAAGAAGCGCGTCGGCGCATATGCCGGCATTGACCCCACGGCCGAATCCCTCCACGTCGGACACCTGCTACCCCTCATGCCGCTCATGTGGATGCACTTCTTCGGGATGCCGACACACACCGTTATCGGCGGCGCCACGGCGAGATTCGGCGATCCGACGGGCCGGCTCCAGAGTCGAGAAATCCTGCGAAACGCGGAAATTGCCAAAAACATGGCCATGATCCACTATCAGCTCAAGAAGGTGTGGGACAACGCCAAGACGATGGGCGAGATCTACGGGTACCAAGGAGTATGGGGTGGAGAGGCGCACCTGCGGAACAATAATATGTGGCTACAGGGGCTCACTGCATATGATTTTGGGAAGCATCTATTGCGGCATATGAGGCTCGGGCCGATGCTTTCTCGGGATACGTATGGCAACGTTTTGCAGTTGTGAAAGGGGATGCCGGCTAACGAATTACAGGGTAAAAAACAAGCTGGAGAACGGGGACGGCTTGTCTCTCACAGAACTTCTCTATCCCATGTTCCAGGGATGGGATTTCTGGAAGCTCTACTCTACGAATGGGGTGCAGATACAGGTCGGTGGATCGGATCAGTTTGGCAATATCGTGACCGGTGTCGACTGCGTTAAAATCATACGGGCTTCGGAACCGATGGAGGCAATGAAGATTCCAGATGATTGGACCCACGAACCCGTCGGCTTCACTACTCCCCTCCTCGTCGACTCGAAGGGAGTCAAGCTCGGCAAGTCGGAAGGAAACGCCGTCTGGTTCGACGTCATGAAGACCCCTGCCTTCGATCTCTACGGATACTTTGTGCGCCGCTCCGATGAGGAAGTAGAGAACCTCCTCAAATTATTCACCTTTATCCCGCTCCCCGACATTGCCAAGATAATGGAACACCACAAGCTCAACCCGGCGAATCGCGTGGCCCAACACACCCTTGCCTTCGAGGTCTGCTCGCTCGTTCACAGCCCCCCGGTGGCTCTCCGGGAACGGATGCAGCACCAGCTCATGTTCTCAAAAGAACAACCTGACCCGGAAGCCTTCCTCCTCGAAGATGTCAAAACGGCCGCAACGGGCGTCAAGTCAAAGCACATCAACAACAAAGACGGCCTCGCGACTGACCTCCAGCACGCCGCCCAAACCACATTGAAACTCCCCGAGTCTTTGCTCAAGACTCAATCCATCAACAAGATCTTCTTTGCCTGCGGGCTCGTACAGAGCGCCAGCGAGGGGCACGCCCTCATGAAGCAAGGGGGCGGCTACGTCGCCGCCGCGCCCGGAAAGGACATGTACCGCCTCCGGCCCGGAAACCTGGATTGGACCCCTGTCAAGCAGTGGCTTCCCGGCGACGTGACCAAATTCATCATTGACGACAAGCTGCTGATTCTACGAAAAGGCAAGCACAACGTCCGCATCGTCGAGATGGTCTCGGACGAGGAGTGGAAGGGGTCGGGACAGACTTACCCTGGAGAGCCGTACACGGGACGGGTCCGTATGCTGAAGCAAGCCCTGCGGGAGGCAGGGCAGCTCCCCGACGGCAAGACGGCGGGGAATTTGACTCGCATCAACCGGAGGGTGGCGAATAACCCAGATATTGAGCTTCCCAACAAACGCCTCCACCCAGAGAGGTGGTTCGACAGGAGTGGGGCACCAAATGAGTCTCATGCTGATACAGAACCTCCGAACCAGCCTCGTTCCACGACCTGGGACGAGGCCAGCCCGCAGGGGAAGGCTGAGGAAAGCCGGCGTCCAACGGGACGACAGCAAGGGGATGTCTAGGCTTGTAGGTATTGGATTGTATTTGTATGGTACATCATAGACTTGCGTCTCTACTGCATTCTACCAAGCTTTAGCCAAGTAGATACGTACGGAATAGATAGACAGGGAATAGGTGTGCATATCACCGCCACCCAAATGTTTCACACTCGCATCCATCTCCCCCCTTGTTATGCTACCTATAAAACACCGTCAAGTCTCTCGTCGGGAGCGGCAACGACTTGAGCCTCTCGGTGATTTCCTCATCCGTCAAGTTCTGCTCCGCAATAATCTGATCAAAGCAATGCGCCCCGTCCGTATACCTCTGCAACGGATCCCCCCCGTCCTCCTCACTCTTGGGGACGGCCTGCCCCGTCGCCAGCGCGGCAATGTACTGCTTCGAAACGACGTACTTGTGCACCCTGTACAGACACCCCTTGATGACGCCAAACTGCACAAACCGCCTCACGTCCACGTACCGCAGCACCTCGAGGCCGTTCTCCATGTGGCCCCTCAACCACTCCATCACGCTCTTGCCGGGACAAAAGCTCGTCATGAGCTTGATCAGCAGGTACCGACTCAGCCGCTGCCGCCCCCCCGCGGCGTGGATGCACGCGTAGGCGGCGCATTCGTCCACCATTTTCTGGTCCGCGTTCGCGACAAAGTCGGCGATGCCCTGCGGTCTGGGAGCGTAGCAGGACGAGAAGAAGAACATGTCGAGAAGCAGGATTGTGTCGTAGTAGAGGAGGTGGCGGAGCGCCGTCTTGGCGAGCGGGAGGGAGATGTCGGCCAGGAAGGCGATGCGGCGGACGTCGGACGCGCCGTCGATGTGGGCGATGACGCGCTGCATGGTGAGGTCCCAGGTGGGGTCGACGTTTTCGGAGAATTTGGTCTTGGCGACGGGGACGTGCCATGCGTGGACGGGAGGTGGAGGGAGGTGATGGGGGAAGAGCTTCATGTTTATGGTGTTGGCGTCGTCTGATTTTGGGGAGTTTTGGATAAATTAGCAACAGCACTTCTTTCTCTCACCCACGGCAGACCACCACAAGTGGTGGCTAGTGACTGGGGAGTCTGCTCGAGACAACCGAGGAGAGGACCAAAGCATCACTTACCAACCGGAATCATACACTCCCCGTAATTATTCAAATCCTCCCTAATAATCTCGAGCAACCCATCTACACTCCTCCTGCCCCCCAACTCATCCACACTCCCCGTCCCCACGTCGCCATCACTCCTCCGATGGCCCCGTCCGTCCTGCCCGCTCAAATACCCATCCTGCTTCTCCATCTCCGCAAACGTCACCGCCAGCCGTCTGACGACCCGTTCATACGGCACCCGCTCCACGCCCTCCTCGACAACCACGCAGAAGTTGAAAATAAACTCGTTGCGCCTGTACTTTGCCTGGTCCGGGATCAGCACCGGAAAGCCCAGCACCACATACTTGGAATCCGGCGTGGTGGTGGCCAGCAATCGGTTGCAGAAGGATTTGCGCGGGATGATGTAGTTGGACAGGACGTCAAAGTTGAGGAGGTAGGACGTGGGGTCTCCCTGCTGGAGAGAGGAAATGGATCCCGCGCCGCCATCGTTGGCGGGGTTGAGGCCGGCAGGCTTGTTGCTGGGACAGGAGCCGATGAGGTCTGGTGGGGATTGAGCGATTACCCGGGGGCCTTCTTGGAGGAGGAACCGGGCGTAGAAGATGCCTTGGATCATGATAGCATACCGGGGTGGGAATTAGAGAGAAGGCTGCTGCTAAGCCGAGGCATATCTCGACTCGCTTGTCGAGCGTGTGCCCGACCGTGGACACAGGAAGGACGTTGAAGGTGGATTCTACACAGAAGTCCTGTGTCGCTGCCGAGCATGCCGTTCCCATTGCCCAAAATTTTGTCACGTGCGGGGCGGTGCGCCCCACCCTGTCCCGGTTCCGGGACGAGGCCGAGTTTTTCTTTCACCGAATACCAGGTACACGTTCGTCCCAAACATTGTCTGTGATTCTACATCAATACATTCTTTCATCACCATACCTCCTAGCCTCATGCAATCCTTCATTTTGGAAGTACGACATCCGAACCAATCGTGAAATGCCGCAATCAAGCTGCAACTTTGGCCGACCAACTTTTCATATCACAAAGCCATTTTTTTCCTACAGAGTTTACGAATAATGGCAGCATTGGTCCGCCTCAGATCCAGGATCAAGAACAACTCCACCATCCGGGTTTATCAACCACGAAACAGATCAATGCTCTAGAGCTCTCGCTTACCGAGTACTGGCCCGTATTTTTATTTAGCAATAGAGCCGAGTATGCTAATTTCTAATTACTCCAATACCTGTGAGCAAAAGCTTCCAAATATCAGAAGGCTGTTAGACCCCAGAAGTGGCAGCCAAGTCGGTTACATCTACCACGTTGCATGACCCTATGATGGCATTATATGACAAAGCATCGAGTTAAAAGCATTTATCACATCTGGATATCAAACCCTTATATTAAAAATCTTTAATAATAAACCTTGATAGATTATTTAGGAATTCTATAGATAGTTCTTGTGACGGGCCTGGCCGTCGCGATGCCACTCAACGGGTACCTTGAATTGTCTACCTAGAGCTAGAGAAGGAAGGAGAAGAGAAGAATGATCTGCTCTGTCGGGAGCCCCTTTTGTGGCGGGACCGCAGGGGCCAGGCCGGTGGGTCGCCAGTGGGTCTCCGCACGGGCTAGCTACGGCCCCGACCGGCAACCTTCACTGGCACCGGCTGTGCCGGTGCCCTTCAACCAGGTCCAACCCGTGACAGCTAGAAAGTGCCTCTCTTATGCCGGTCCGCCCAGATGCCGGTCCTGCCCAGATTCCAGTCCTGCCCGGGTGCCTGTCGTGCCCAGATGCCAGTGCCGGTACCGAATATGTGTGCCTACTAATATAATATTACTAGTTTTAACCTTCTCTTCCTTGGGGGGGGGGGGATAGCGGAATAAGATAACACTATAGTTTTATTCCTATGGCCTCCTCACACTGGCGCCCTCGCAATCTTAACCAAGATCCCATCCGTCGTAGCGCAGGTACGTCGCTGCGTACAGGACGTCTTCCGGGTCGACATCCTGGGCCGTTCCGCCGTCGCGTCCGTAGCAGACTAGGTTAGCATTCTCGCCACAGAAGGCGGTTACGAAGGCCGTCAAATGGAAGGGTGAGAGGTAGAGGGCGCGTGTCAGCCGCAGAGTGACGACTGGCAAAAATTGGAAGGATCAGATTAAGTGAAGGGATAGGCGGATGGTAGGACTCGACTGGGAGCGGCTGGCTTCAATGGATTTTTAGTATTCTGTTGTTGAAACTGGCAGATGAAAGACTATCTACTTATAGGAACATGTACCAGTCGAGGAATCAAGGTACGATGGTTGGAATGGCTGAAGCCACCATGACAGAATATCCAACAATACTCCAGCGGGGAGAACGTCGACTCTCGAGAGAAACTTAGTCTTGTGTGTGTAGCGAAATTACTCGATATTAACTGAAAAATTGTACCGGTGCTGCCTACTCTACCGCCATGTGCATCTGCGCCGTGCGTCCTGTTCCAACGACAGGCTCTAGAGAGTATGCGCAAAGAGCTCTACATCTTGCATCTCCCACCCATCCAGCTCCTCAAGCCATATTTTGGTATCGGACACCGTCCAAATGGCCCAGGCCTCTGCCTGGACACCGACGTAGCGTGGCGAAGGCGCTACGCGAGCCATCCGCTCGGCCGTGCCGCGCCTGAAATTGTCCGATAATGAGCCACGGTACGCAAGGCCTCCGCCCACGGTTCTTCCGCGTCTGAGTCTGAGTCTCCCGTGCGGTCAAGCTCGAGTTCCATCATCCTCAGCTGCAGCGTGTTGGGGGGGGGCGTATGCCGCGTCGGTCCGCAGAAGCAGCGCGGCCGGGTCCCAGTCGCTGTCCATCCCGTCCTCAAAGAAGACGGGGAGGTTTCGAGCGAAGGATAAATGTGCTTGCTCGCCATAGATGAGGTCCCAAACGTCCTTGGCACACTGGTTTGCCGTAAAGCGTCGTAGTTTGGGGCAGTTTGAAGGACCGAACGTGGCAAATGGAATCCCCGACCAGTCATCTGGGTGGGAATATATCAGGATAACGTCCCTATTATCCCAAACGCCGCAATTCTCTATGCAGACGTCCTCGAGACGGCCAAGATGGATGAACTTCGGGAGTGAAGCAGCCTCCTGCGGATAAGCGTTAGAGCCGCACTTGAGACCCCGCAAGGGTAAAGGTTTGCCGTCCGCCTGCTCGTACTTGTTACATATGTCGTCGAAGAAGTTACCATAGTTATCCATTTGCTGATCACTGTAAAGGCGGGAGACGGATTCGTTTGTGATGGGTAAGCTGAGCGTTTCGAGATGAGGCGAGCCCAGCAGAATCTTCACAATCTGCGATTTCCACGCAGGGAGGTCGTCGTGAAGGCCGGACAACATAAGGCACTTGAGATCCGAAAAGGAAGTAAAGTGCTGTCGGCGATATGTTTGGCGGGCTTTTTCGCCGTCGCTATTCAGGTCGTTTCGGTCTGCCAGAAACTCGGGCCGGATGCGAAGGACGCGCTTTTCCATGTCAATAGGGTAGTCGATGGAAAGTAATTCGACACCACTACACGACTCTCGAAGCGAATCGACTATAGCAGTGGCCAAAGGCAGCCGGCTCCACCTTCACATCGCCCGTGCAAATACAGGCAATTAGTCCTAAGCCCTTGTTGGTCTGCATTTGATGGAACTTACGTGAAGGCCCTGAGAGACGGTATCATGGCCAGCAAACGCTGAACAATCTCATTGAACTCTTCATGGCTGCAGCTTTGACTTCCTTGCTGCCCATGGCGCGCCACAAGCTCCTTCCCGTGTCCAAGGGGGGGCTGCGAAGAAGCCACTGAAGAAGCGCCGTGCTGGCGCCGGCCTCGATGCTAACCACGTGGTACAGGAAGGGCGAAAACGCGGCATTGAAGGCTTTTGACGCTAGACACAGTTCACGTAGAAGCTTCCGATTTCTGATCTGACGTACAGTTAGCGGGTTGGGGTGGGGGGAGTTTTTGGGAGCGAAAGAAGGCGATGACCAACTTGTGTGCCTAGGCACCGAAGGAGATAGTGTATAGCGGCGAATTTCTGAGCGCTCGAAGCCATCGTCCCGGTCATTTGCAGACCATGTTCGTGGTCGTACGACATGATCCGAATGTTCCACAATTTGTTCATGTGCGGCTGGCAGGCGGGTGCCATTTTCGGCACCTCGGAGCACGCTAACGAAGTATCTCCATTAGACTCTTCCCAGGTACAGGTCTACGGATAGGTCCGCAATACCAAAGCAGCATACATTACACATAGAGCACGGCAATCACGCCTAAAAAACTACAAATGGACCGCAAACACCAGAGTCCAGCAACCGCAATAGGAGCCCCAAAAAATAGATGTAAATAGGTTAGTCTACGATTCCTCTCTCTAAAGGAAACTTTGTTACTTCTCGAGCATTTTATTCATTTCTAGAATTCAAGTTACATACTGGCAACCCAGACTCTCTGCGCCAGACTCAGAGTATGTAATAGACTTTGCGACCAAGACGATTGCTGCTTGGGGTGGCCGGCCAGTACACCGCCGCATTGCTACAGAGATCCGTCAGGGAGTCCTCCTTGGATTGGCACTGCCTGTTGCAGCCCTGAAACTCGGAGGTTTCCATGAAGACGATGGCCACAGAATGCAAAACGAGGAGGATATCGTCGGTTTCTATTATCAGTTAAGTAACCGGTTGGCAATATTCGCAGAGTTCAGGTCGACCTCGACAAACTCGCTAACAGCCATTTGCACTTGCCCTCGTTGTGTGCGACCCGTTACAACCAGCGTTTAAGTCGTCCACCACCACCAAGCAGGGCCTGATTCTAGCCTTGCATTACCCATTATCCGCTTAACTATTTCATCAATTAGCAACCATCACTTTCGGCTTCATACCAAACCATAGTATTGGCCCATATAGCCATGCTATTGTCAGCTTGATATGAAGCACGGCTGAGTACTCACAATGCTGCCACCTAGGCTCACGTGGAGCCGCCGCAATCACAAGGCTCCAAATCCTCATACACCAAATCGCCACCAGGACATCAACTTCTTCCCGCCTCATCTCCGTCACAAACGTCAACCTTCCCTCTTCCTCGACGGCCACAACCTCCACCGGCTCGCCTTTTCCGTCGGTCCTCCTCCACTCCAAGGTCCTTTTCTCCTTTCCCACCCTCCCCTCAAACACATGGTCCCTAGCGAGCAAGTCCCCCCCTTTGTTCACCACCTTTCTGGCTAGCCACCTCTTGCTTCGCAGGACGCCGACGTCGCGGATCCCCACGCTGCCGAAACCGCTGCGCGAGGACCGCTCGGCGTAGAATGGGAAGACGGAGTCCATCAGCCACGGTGGGTGGACGAGGGTAAAGATCTGCTTGGCGCGCGAGCGGACGGAGGGCTCGGAGAGCGGTCCTGCCGTCTTGACGGAGTAGTCGAGACGGGAGAGGGTGACGGATTGCGTCGTGTCGCGCAGATCTTCAAGGCCATAGGAGAGCTGGTAGAGGGGTGGGGAGAAGGGTATGCTTTGGTAGATCGTGCGCGAGCTGAGAACTAAGGTATGTGGTTGGATGAGCTCTTCGTAGCTTTTGTCGCCGGCGTCGTAGGCTGGAAGCTGTTCGTCCAGTGACGGTAATGGTGGGAGGTTTGCCATTTTTCTGTGTCGCCCGCTATGAATAGGCACTGTATCGCAGATTTTAATTTTGATAGCCGATGTATAGTTAGTCTTCAATAGCCGTTGGCAAAAATGGTGGGTCAAATTTGTGGAGTTTAAGAGATGATATAGTGTCAACGTGATGTTTCACAAGGCAGGATATTCTAATACAGCTTAAGACTCCAACTACTTAATCCAGTTGTGCCAAGTACGGATACAGGCCCGAGTAATCTGCCACCAGCATGTCCGCAGTACATGGCTGATGGCTCAACCCGGTGGGGCCATCGTGCCTCTTGGAATTTTTAGTGGGTTAATGACGGCTGTGCTGCCTTCTGCCTCGGGAGCATGCTCTCGTCTTGGCCGTTTGGAGAATGCTTATTTCAGCCCCAGCCACTGTCTTTGCCGCTGGGAAGGACCCACAATCGCCTGTGCGACCCAACTGTTGCACCCTTGTTGCCAGTCATTAGTCGAGTGTCTCCACGCGCGTGCATTCAAATGTTAGAGGCGCAGTCAGTCAGTGTTGGTGATCGAGCGCGAGATCATAGGCAATGTCGACTTTATCGTGGCTCGCGATGGTCTAGTTAATGCGGCGTTTTCGTATGGATGCTGGTTTGCTGATGACACCAAGGAGTGCCAGCGCGCCATCGCCGCACTCAGTGAGAACTTCAACGGCAAGGCATGGAAGGTGGCTGAGAATACAGTGAGACGACGCCTCGTACAGACTGTTTTTTCGCGCTTTCAATACCCGCTTTTTCTTGGCCCACTTTAATTCCTTGGGCAAGAGGTCTCGTTCGACATGACTAGATATGCGTGCGCCGCGATCCGCGCCGAGGTGCTCAGCTTTAGACGTCAAAACAGAGGCATACCTAGAGACTTGAGAGTTATCAGCAGCTTATCGGGGATCGGATTAAGAATATGAATGACTCCTGTTGTACTCGGTAACATGGCATGCGGAACTTGGTGGAGTCTGAGTGTTTGGTTCAAGGCCATGGCACGGCAAGAGTCTCACCACGATGTCAAAGTCAGTGTCCTTTGCTTCAGTGGCACGACCGAGAACGTGGGAAAAATCCCCACAACGAGCGGTAGTGGATCAAGCTATCCGATAAGAATCCGTCGCTAGCCAAGTGTAATCTGCGCTCAGTCTTTCCGCCTCTCTACAATTGGACCAAACAAGAGATATCTTGTCCTTTCTTTTCCCCGCGTGCAGTCTGCAGAGATCGGGTCCTCCTAAGTGCCGATCTCACCAGCGAACCTAGTAGGGCTTTCCCTAAGGACCAGATATTTGGTGCTGCCGACACGACTATCGAATCCTTTGTGGTAACATTGTTTCCATGTCCTGATTGCCTATTGGACGATATCAATTGTCCCCCACTCGACGAAATGATAGCACCTTCTGGGAAGGTACCCACTTTGGAGCTCAATCCTTTTCCCTCAGTTCTCTCGAGTTTATACCTGAATCCAAGATCTTTGATGTACCGATCCCGTCTCTCTGTTCCCATCTCCGAAATTTCTCTAAAGGCCCTCGTCATTTCCGGCGACTGGCTAGCCAAGAGGAGATGCGATGCCAAGGGCCTGCGCTTGAGTAACTTGACATCCACAAAAATGGCAGGTCTCCTTCGGTATAGAGCAACCGCCGTACCCACAATGGCCAGGTCCATGAACATGACAATCGCAATGCTGCTCCACGTGCACGCGAGGTGAGCTTTCCAAGTCGTGGCTTTGTTGAAGGGTATGTTAGCGAAGAGGAGCGGGAGGAAGTCGCTGAGTATTGTGCAGAGAGAGATGAGAGCCGCGAATGCCTGGCCGAACTTGAGGCTGCGAATGAAATGGGAGTAGGGATTGGTGCCGTATGGTAGAAGGACTGAGGTAGCTGCCGGTGTGGATGTTCGGATCATGTTGAAGTGGGGAGCCAGGAGCGCGAAATCTATCCGGGTATACGTCAGTCAATTCCGAATGAAAGGAGGACAAATACAAAGGGAGGGTGAAAACTACGCTCCAAAATGTCATTGTCTATGCTTACCTTGAAAGAGCCTCAGCCAAACAAAGCTCACCACAACTCCCAGAGAGGTAAAGAGAAACCGAGGACCAAAGCTTTGTCCACTCATAAATCTCTCAAATGCTGTGTCATGAGATGTGAGCTTGTAGTAGAGGATCAAAACCCATATGCCAGTGAGGATTAATGCAAATGTACCGAGTTGAAGCATTTCTCCTCGTAGGGGAAACCGCTGTGAGCCGTCCGCATTGGCACTGTCAGAGGCCGCACCCATGGTTTCACTCGATGGCTGTAGGACATCGATAGCCTGAGTTTGGCGTCCCTGGGCCGTCACGGTCTGGTGAATGCTGAACGTCGAGCTACCAACCGTGTGCCGAAGAGACCTTCTACGATCGGGTCCTTGGGATGGCCTCCGCAAAAGATTGCCTGTGGAATCGGCGCAGAGGGATGCAATTCCCGCAATGCTCCTCGGATCGTTCACCGGAGCGGTGCGCCGAAGGGCAGAGAGCACCAAAAGTACGAGAGTCAAGCCGGCCATGAGAGCAAGGACCACCTGGAGTATCCTCGCAGCTGGGTAGAACATCTGTGCAACCGCGGCACACCCCCGGGCAGATGTTCCCGGGCATGATCAGATAAGTCCGGGAATGACAGATTCTGCCGCGAGGGGCGGTACGAGAGCGGATCCGTATTCAAGAACACTCCCGATTGCAACCAGCCAGTGCCCTCGTTTCAAGGCCAAGATAGGAGCGAAGACTCCAGAAGCGCCTGCGTAGGATAAGAGTATAGAGTGATCCCCTTTGGCACCTTTCGGTCCTAAAAGCTGGTGGAAGGGCTCCATGGATTTGAGATTGGTGCTGATGATCTTCCATGGAATCACGAAGAGCAAGGCCACTAGGGTTGGCAGGGTGCTGAAGACAAAATAGTCTTCTTCGGCAGTCGCGATGAGAGCCGGCTCGGCCGGGCTTGTATTGCCGGAAATCCCCGGTGAGTCTCCTTCGTCCGGCGTCGACGAGCTGTTGACATACATTTCTCCAAGCTTTAGCCAGTCGCTTTCCCCAATATCGAAATATCTATCTGGGCTGCATTGGATTTCGCTGGAGTTATCTATCGAGCTGGGTTCGTCTGTCTCTGTTGCGGATGGTGGTAAGGCACAACTCTCATCTGCAAACCTAATGACCAGCGTATACGATACGCCATGGTTCCTTCATTCAAGTATCAGTGACATGACCTATATATAGGAGTAAAAGATACATTGACCACATACTGGGTGACTCGGGATGACGTAGAGAAGTTCGGATTGCAATCCGTTCCAGATTCCGTCGTTGTGGTTTCCAATGGTTTAGCGAGCATCACCACATGTTCAATGTGGACCTTGTTGATACTCCGATCAATGGGAACTTGCGACGAACCAGCTGATCGAGGCAATCCACGAACAGCCATATCAAGAAGAGGGATAAGGGTCAGAGTCAAGCCAAGCAAAAGAGTCAGAACATGCCAGCGAAGAACTAGCGGGGTGAAGGAAGGATGCAGTTTGCTTTCTGTTGCTCTTCCTCTAAATGCAAATGCGCCGACGAAGGCGAAGGCAATAGAAAGAAGTAGCGGCAGGAATGACAAACCAATGCCGATTTGGAGTCGCATTTGGGGCTTTGGTACCCCATGATAACGTCGAGGAGAAGCTGCTGGCCGGCCTGTTTCGGCAACGGAGTCGGAAGCGGCGCTAGTAAACTTCAAGCCTGGCGTCAGTGGATGTGTGGCGAGGATGGGCAAATCGGACTCGGCCCACCGAATTTGAATGGCCGTCTCGAGCGTTGCAACCTGTGTCTCGGTTCCATTGGTGGTTAGGGAAACGCAATCTGTGACGGAGCAAAATTTCCCATCGACGGTGCTCATGCCGCTATCAAGGATAGGTTAGAGCCTATTTTGATATTCACAACATACCCGAGATTTCTACCTTGGACAACAAAACCCGGCAGTTTCATCAGCAGCTTCCGGTGGACCCCAGTTGCCCCATACTGGCCTCGTGTGTGCGACTGTCCAGCCATTAGGGCAGATTGCCGGCGAGTAGTAGGCCTGGTCTGGGACGGTGCAGTCTTCATTCAGCGTCTTTGTGCTGGTCAGGTTCAATTTTCCATTTGAGCAACTTGAAGGGAAGACCCAAGTATTAGTAAAAGAAGTGACTGGATTCCAGCCGTAATGCTTGCCGGCCGATGGGCCGGCCTCTGGAAGAGGAGTCGTTTCGAACTTGTCCAGGTCAGCTTCTCTCCATCGAATATCGATCACAAGCGGGAAGGAGGTCGTCGAGCCAAGGTCCTGTACGCAAGAACCGGTCCCGCTCCCACATGAGGCGGCGCTTGGAAGCTACCATGCTAGATAAGTGGACCCGGCAACAACCCCAAATCAATCACAGCAATAACCTCTCACCTCGGACAACATCTAAACGCGGTTTCCTCAGGCCCAATATCCTCGTCAACGAAGTTTGAGCATGCCGGAAAATAGCCAAGCGGGCATATGCCCGGAGAATAGATAGCTTCATTGGCGTGTTGAGGTGCACAGTCGCTGTAGCTGTTGAAGTACTCGGTACTCAGAAAAAACTGCAGGCCATCCAAGACAGATGGACACCCTACAGCAGGGGTAAACACAGTGGTAAGAGGCTCAGTCGATATTCTGCCACGACCAAGTCGTTACATTACTTATTACCAGGCTATTTTCCGTCCGGCTTGTGTGAAATATTGAACTGGATAGACTGGTGCTTGGGCAAAACTCAAGCAAATGAGTTCTTGGGTTGTTGAGGTCCTGAAAGGCAAAGGGAGAAATTCTGGCATATAAATTAATAACAAGGGAAGACGTCAAGGAGCTAATAAAAAAAACCGCACAACTCGATAATGCAGCTTGGCAGACACACTATTGATGCATGTATAATCCGCAGAGTCCAGAAGCGGACGCAAGGCTGAGAGCTTAGCCGAATGGGGGCAGATATGATTCCAAGTGACATCTTCGGGCAGCCACATTTGTAGACTATGCAGTGAGGCTTTACGCTACGTACCCTCTCCAAACTGAATACATTAGAAGCCACGATGGCTCAGCACATACAGATCACTTGAGCCAACTCGGCGCCAGCCTGATCCTGCATGCGTGGGCAAGGCCATCCTCCACGGACAGCAGAATTTGGAGCTGGCTCTACACCAGGTCTGGGGATGAAACTGGTATGATCGTGCCGAACAGCTCCTCCAGTCGCGTCATGGCAAACTTGGCACGAGGCATCGCGATTAGAAGACCCGACTTTCGCACCTGCAATGAAGGCGGGAAGCAAATCTTGGGCTGCCACGATTGAACTACAAGTCGTCACCCAGAGCGTGCAAAGTCCCGCTTAAAGAGGCCGAACTCGATCTCGAATTTAGTTCTGTTGGCGCATCCAGCGGGTTTATAGTGCCAACCTCAAATCGAAAACAAAGGCTTCATCGACGTAGCCCACATGCCCATGGCCCCTCTTCGGAACCCCAACAAGAGGAAGAAGCCACATTTGCGTGACAAGCCGCGCAAATACAAAGGCGGCTTCGATAGTTCCTCAATAGGACAAAAAGGGAAGGCATAGAAAGAGAGAGAGGATCAAAAATGAGAGAAGGTCAGAAACGAGAGAAGATCAAATGAGAGAGTATGGAATGATTGTACCAAGATGCACCGTTGGAAATGAGGATGGAATAGAGACTCTGACGGGAATGAGAGTTACAACCGCGTACGGGCCTCCTGCGTTAACAGTGAGAGCGAGCTGCGAAAATGGGCCGTGCGAGTTGGGGCCGTTCACGTGATATCAGACGTTGGAGGTGGGTCCCAAAGTCAGAGCCGTCGCGAATCTGATCTGAAGGACACCTAGCCAATTGTCGTAGCTCCATCTAAGAGAGCTCGATTGGGCTTGCCGCGACTTGTAAAACCCGTTCCCTTCATGTCCTAATTCTCTTTCTTGACACTCTTATGACCTGCAAGAAACCGGCGAACTTGGCAATTTTTCAAATTCTCTTCAATCCTTTCCACCACCAACGAAAAAAAACCGCAGCACATGGATTCCTCGCTGCATGAGGTCTGGCTTGCCGCAAAAGGAAGCGAGTTTGCCCCTACGATCGGCAAGGACAGTCAATTCGTCATCGGATTCTTCCTCCTCCTGCTAGGCATCTCCATTACCGGCGCATTTGCCCTAAGTAAGTTCCTAGAGCCTTTTCAATGTTGCTGCTGCCTATCCTATTCAGAAGCTGTCCAGCTAACAATGGTTTCGCCAGACCGGTCTTTCCTCAACATACCACTCCTGGGCCTTCCTGCCTCGCTCGCAATTGCGTACGTTCCGACCTCGAAATGTGTCGACCTCACTGCCGGAATGATACACTAGCTAACTCACCGATTATCTAGGTTCGGTGTCGTCTACATGTTCTGCGCGGTTGGAGTTTACGTCTAGAAGCCTACAGATACCCAAGAAAAAAAGCCCGGACTTGAACAAAGAGGGAGGAGTTCGGCTGGACGGTGGACAAGCAGTGTATTAATAGAAGGTAGCAAAAGCTCGGTGTTTGATCGTTTAATCGGAAACTCTTCTTCCCCTTCATCTCGGTGAACCTCTCTCGACTTGCGCTGGCTCGGATCGTCAAACATGGACGCCTCCTTGCCGTCCTCAAAGCGGCCAATCCTCAAAGCCGTCACAAGCTCGACAAGGCCCTTGTACTCGCTCCTCAAGTGCATCAATTTCTCGAACAAGGTTCATGTCGAGATATCTGAGAATGGCATCAGATTCTCGGCCGACTTTGCGAGAGTCATGGAAGGTAAGAACGGCCATCCGTCTACACAAACTAGGATTGTAGGGTAACGAGTTATCCCTTCTAGGCGCGGTCTTGATTAACAAGTCCCTCTTCACCTCTTACGCCTTCAACCAGCCTCAGCCATCGGCCGAAGATGGCGATGATCTTGACGCTCCCGACTCCCCACCCTGGCCATCCTTCCAAATCAACCTCGCCTTCCTCTTGGAGACTCTGCAGATCCTTGGCACGATGGACTCAACCAAGCGGTCCGAAGCTGCCAGCATCAGTACCGGCCACTACGGTCGCGCTGCTGCCGCAATGCAAGGAGGAGTCGGAGGAGGCCCAGCCCCCTTTAGCGATCGAGCGCTCGGCCTCCCAGGCACCTGCATACTGACGTACGAGGAGGAAGGTTCCCCCCTTAGCATCACCATCGAGGAATCCTGCGTAAAGACAACGGCAAGCCTCACAACCTACGTCCCCGAAATCCCCGAAGAAATCCCATTCCACCGGGACGAGCTCGTCTTCAAGATCATCATGCAACCCCGCGCCCTCGCCAACACGCTCACCGACTTTTCCACGCTTGCAGCTGACCGTCTGGCCGTCGAAGTACGCGCCAGGCCGCAGCCTCGGTTGGCGCTGTACGGGAAGGGAGGAGATTGCGGGGTTACGATTTACGACTTCGCGGGCGGGAGAAGGGATATGTTGGAGAGTATTGTTGTGAGTCCCGGGGAAGAAGGCGTTGGGGAGGGGTTTTTGCAGACGTATAGGTTTGAGCTCGTCAAGGCTGCGAGCGAGGCGATGAAGATTGCGAATAAGTTGAGCTTGAGGGGGGATAGGCAAGGGGTTTTGAGCCTGCAGTTTATGGTAGAGGTGGAGGGGGGTGAGGCGAGTTATATGGATTTCAGGCTTGTGCCGGATGCGGGGATTGGGGAGGAGAGTGAAGGGGAGGGGAATGAAAGGGATGAGGAGATGGACGACGAGTAGTTGAAGAAGTTTGCTGCTGTACGTGTTTTGTGACCGGACACCACGTTTCTACAAGGCGCAATCGATAACCAGGAACAGGTTTTGCCGTCGCACTGGTCCCGCAGCTTCGGGTTGAACTGGTGCGGGATGTCTGATGCGGTCTCTATATGGACTTCCCATCCTCGCAAAGCCATCTCTAGTCTCGAGGAACTCTGCCTTGGTGAAGAGTTTTGCCATTTGACAGAGCATCGGGCCTAAGTCTCCCGGTCCTTTCCAGCACCTCGACCATCCTCGTCAAGTCAAGCTCTGTAGATATTCTCTACACTCTCTCTTGTCGAATGAATTCTCGTATCACAGCGCTGGGAGGATGGCATTGGATCCAAGAGCATACACCACACCGATAGGCTCAATTACATTAGCATACAAGTAGCAAAAGCTCATGCTGCGCTATTCCCTTGGCAAGTTTTTCGTGATGACACTGAATCGCCGAAGTGAATTGGGACGGAAAGCTATGATAGGCTAGCATGAGCTTGGCTCTCGTGACTTGACATGGGGCCGGGCTAATGGACCAGAGTATGTCTGTCATGGACTCACCGGAAGTGTGAGAATTGGGTAGGGTAATTTTTACTTCTTTGCGCGGCAGTATTCGGACAATTGAACGACTTATCCTTCAGGGGAAAGTCCTTGATATGCGCTAGTCGCAGGGGTCCAAGTATCTGCCCAGATACTAGTACTACTTGGTGTTATGCGTAGAGAGAGAAGTTCGGGACCAGGCTAGCTACTCTTTCTACCACCTACGATATGGACATTTCACTTCTCGTGATGTACTGATAAGACACGAAATCAACACCCAGTCTGTCTTGCTTCCGATGGACAATATGTCAGGTTACTAGACATGACAGCTACGAGGGTCACTCCTAGAACCTACAAATTTAGTCACCAACAAACATGATAACGCCAATAAGCGATTCATTACTTGTTCTATTTCTTTTCTAGGGGGATTCCCCCTCTCCGAGCTTCCTTTGCCTTGCTTCCAGGTTTATACACTACAATGCCAGCCTAGAGTCGGCCACTTAGATCGTCGACCTGCCACGAGGTATGGGGGGCAAGCAGCAGCAAAAAGCAATCATAGTAGGCTAAACTATCTGCATTTTTTGATTCTATAAATTCGGCAAGACCGAAAATTAAGAGCCAGAATGTCTCAAGCCCCGCCGTGAAAACCCTCTTGCCTCCTCTCTCTGACCGAACGCTGCTTCGTTCTCGGTTGCCTAAAGCCGACTCGCTATATTCAGTTTTGCCACCATCCCACAGCCTTTTCTCTTTTCTTTTCTTCTTCTTTTCTTCTTAGCTTAGCTTTGTGTGTGACCAGTCATAAACGGCCGGTATTTGGAGCAGAAGAGTAGTGGCGATCTCGTGAAGAAACGGAAGGTGTTGTAATTTTTATCGGTATTCCAGTTTTCCCACCGCCGTTCTTATTCCGCGGAAAGCAGTAAAGTCCAATTTTCAGCCCGCTAGTTTCACTTGGCATCAGCTCTTATCCCAACCACAGCATAACCACCGCCACCAATTCATAACTGATAAACTTGACTTATTATTTACATTTAAAAGCATCGAGCCAGGAAGTTCAGGCCTTAGAGAGATATTGCGAAACAAGAAGGGGGGGG
>Ga0247774_1000005_pt1 | contig 119252 bp, 91 predicted proteins | sample UWRJL001104B6_FD_179933 | JGI IMG/M metagenome (GOLD analysis project Ga0247774, IMG submission 179933) | Plant litter microbial communities from Arlington Agricultural Research Station in Wisconsin, United States - UWRJ-L001-104B-6 | ecosystem: Environmental > Terrestrial > Plant litter >...
AAGCCGGCCCAAAAAGCTGCTTCAGCTGTCTTTGCAGTCTCCAAACTTGAAGACTGGAGCCGAATTTTACGTAACGGGCTCTTCATAGCCGGTACGAAAATTCGGTGCGAAAAGTGGAAACCAGCCGCAAGGAAGGTCTCTACTTAGTACCAGTGGGGCGACAAATGCTGGACGGGTACGCCAGGCTGCCTGTCTTTCGAGATTGGCTGATTTAGATAACTGCCTTAGCTATACTTACAGCCTCGAAACTGGGAACTGGAAGATTACACGAATGGTGTAAGGGCGATAACCGTACCTGCACCTATAGTGGAAGATATTTGGCACCATAATGCTAGTGCAACCGAAGACTAACAGGTTCGCCTGAAAGTTTTTGTAACACTTTAGAACAACAACCGAACGGATTACTTTACTAGATTGGACTCACATGTACTTAGACTTCTTCACTCTCTTTTAGCCCTGCTAGTGGGTCTTTTAGCTAGCCGCTTTATAGCTTTTAGGGCTGTATAAGCGTAATAAATAAAAAAAAAAAAAAAGAAGCTTAGTATAGCTTACTATCTATAAACGGACGGCGGCCCGAAACGGGCTAACTAAGAGATTTAGGTATACCTTAGAGCATACGTATGCTATGCGTAAACCGATTGGGGTAACTATTTACCGATAGCCTAACTAGCCCTTAATAACCGAGAGAGCTTGACGATTAAACTAAGCCTATTCTTTCTCGAATATGGTTATTATATGGAACCGCTATAGATAGTCTAGGCGGAGCCGCTGGCGGATTACCGCGAGCGCGCGGCCGATAGCTTAGTTAATAGACTAAAAGAAGCTACGGAGTTCGTATAAGCTGCTATGGTAGTATCTTAGTAATACTAGGAGGACGTAGCAAACGCTCGCCGATACTCCATAAAGAGATTCGAGGTCGGAGATAAAGTATAGCTCTTAGTAGCCAACTACCGCTTACCTAGGCCTTTAAAGAAACTCGACTAGCTATACTATAAGTACATTATTACTAAAGTAATCGGGTTACACGTAATCGAACTTAACGTGCTATCGTAGATATATCCCTACTTTTACGTCGATCTACTCCGGAGAGCACGAGAAGACCCACTCCCAGGCCAAATAGTAGACGATAGCCAGCCGCTGCCGATCAGGAATGCTAACGGCGAGGAAGAGTTTAAGGTTGCCGAGGTACTCTACGCAAAATAGAAGCGGCGAGGCCGCGGTAGATTCCGCGAAGCGCTGGTACGCTGGGAAGGCTACTATGAGACTACCTGGGAGCTAGTCGAAAACTTATAAGAAACCATAGCGCTCGATGTCTACGAGGAACGGTATGGACCGATAACGGAAGCAGATGGGCTAAGAGAACAATACGATCTAGAGTAGCGGCGTTGTAGCGTCCGCTTTGCGAACGAATAAGGGGACTAATATAACGAGAAGCCTTTCACCTGAAAAAAGGGGGGAAAGGGAGGGGGGGGGCTATGTCACGGGTCAAGCCCCGGATGATGGCACCGGCAATGCCGGTGCGGGTACGTCCCTCCGCGAGAGCCCACCGGACCTACACGGACGGACCAGTACGGGGCCCCAGCGCCCCCGCGCCAACCCCATACAAACGGACTCGTGTTGGAACACGTCCACCAGTTTTTCTCTTCTTTTTCAGCTTTAGATAGACAATCTTGAGGCCCCAATTGTTGCACAACCGTTGGCCAGCCCTTCACAAGAGCTAAATCGCTAACTTAAAGATCGTCCGTAAGTATTTATTTTCGTTATATAAATCCTTTATAAGAAGCTATAATCTATAGCTATTATAGAAAACTAAGAATATATACTATAAATCGGATATTTAAATTAAGATATTTGCTATAGCGATAGCTAAATTATAGGTATTGCTAATAAAGGCGTTAATTCGAGTTTAGTTATAACCTTTTAATATAGCTACTAGATCCGCGATACCCTCCTTAATTAAACGGGCTATCTCGACTATAGTATGCCTTATACTACCTATATTAATTATCCACTAAAAAACAGTAACCCGGTCCGATATTATAATACTAATATTTAGCTATTATAAACTTAAAATATTATTTAAGGTATCGAAAACGATATTAAGTAATGTAGCTAGCTTAATAACTCTACTAATAACCTAACCCTTTAGTTTAATATAAAAAGCAGGGAGCTATATATCCGTAATTATATTCTTTAACGGTAGCATATAGTTTAAATTAGCTAGCTATAGTAGAAATAGAAAATCTCTAATATCGTCCTTCTCCTACAAATTAAGCCCCCTACTAGTCGTAATTACAGCTAGGGTAGTAGCTCTATCTTTCTTATACTTCGTAGCAGATCGACTACCTTATATTATACTTAAAATAGTCGGTTAGGGAACCGGCATTAAACCTCGAATACTTAAATATAACGAATAAGCTAAGAGATAACCCTTTATCCTAGATCGGTTCTCTACTTAGCAATATAGCCTACAGTAACAACAGGTTATTTTCCTACCCTTTTGCCCTAATATAGGACCTTTAAAGTCGAATTATTCGTCTAATTTAGCTGGAGTTAGGTTATAGCCTAGACCCTTAATTAACGGACTAGAGCTATCTCGTTTACGGTCCCGAGAGCTACCCCGAATCGCTAGTATCGTCCTTCCCTTAATCTATCGAAACCTAGGTTTTAATATCGACGAAGTTATTAGATAAATAAAAAATAACAAAGCTAACCTTTAAGATAATAAAAAGGGCCGTAAGTATTGCGAATCGGTGCCGGTAGCGATAAAACTAAAAGAGGGCGATTACAGCTCTTTGCTCTATAAAAATAAAGAAAATTATATCTACTTAACCTACGATATCGCACCCTAACCCTAGTTAGGACCTAAACATATGATTGGCTATACTAGACCCACTTTTAAGAAAAAAGTGGGTCTTTGTACGTACAGACAGACCCCTCCGTCTGTAAAGACGGTGGATTTGGGCAATTTACGGTAACTTACCCATCGCTAGCCCAAAACCAGTATCCGCGAGGTAAAACCGAGCCTCCGGTACGTTAAAACCGGTTGCAATTGCATTCTTAAGCACGGTTACGTCCGCTATTCGTCCGTCTACACCCGCGAGCATAAACTGGACGCGACCGGTTAAGCTAACCGCAAAGACGTTCTACGTTTTGCCCTTACAGCCGATAAACCGCTCTTTTTGGCTAGCCGGCGTAAAGATAGGTATATGTGTTCCGTCGATTGTACCGATATAACCGTTAAACTAACAAAGCTTTGGATTCAGCTTAACTCGCGGCTTAATAAACCCGGGCTCCGGCATCGTAATCATTGCTTTTGCAAGCTTCATAGTAGCAGACAGATAGCTGGTGATAACGGCGGAGACCGAGCTTTAGGCTATATGGAACCGGGCTACCGTATTGCGTTGCGGCTCGTTAAAGGTAAGTATCCAAAGGAAGATAAGCAGCTTTTGCGATAGAGACTAATATCTTGTACCCTTTAGGTTGGTATGATAGGTATACTAGCCCTTAAGCTCGAAAAAGCACCCCTTTAATATGCGGAAGGTATCGAAAAAGAGACGACTGTCTACGTCTAGGACGAACTGGGCGGCCTTAAGTGCGAACTGTGGCCCGCCCGGGTTGCGACTTTTACGTATGCCGACGAATGGGAGCTTCCTTCGATTGATCTTCCCTCGAGGTCGTTGCGACCGCGACTGGCGACCGGATAAGTTCTCCGATACCAAAAGTAATAGCAGAAGTACAACCACAACGGCTACAATCTCTTCTTCGGACCCTGAATCCATGCTGAGACGATAAAAACAGAAGTAAAGCGCGATTTTAATAGTGGAATGAAGTCGGCGGATAGGTTCGAAAGAGGGGTAAAATTTTTGAACGGATTTTTACGTCGGGCACTTTTTTTTCCCGATAGCGACGAATGCGGCAGAAATCTCTTGGCAAGATGTCCGGGAACGGTTTAGTTGCCAAGAGTACAAAGGCGATTGTAGGGATTCTGAATCCCAAGACCTATCCCTGCAAAGTGGCGGTTTTACTATGTATTTTCAGGTAATTGGAGAAATTTAGCGTGGAAAATATTATCATTATTTGAAGTGGCCCACTTTTATTTCCCGACAAGTCCCTTTTGGGACCGTCGGGCACGAGCCGATCAGGGCCCTGTGTGTGCTGTGTCGGGCCGGTAAGCACCGTGTCGAGCTGGTATGCTAGTGTGTAATGCAATTGGTCGAAATTTTTAGCGTGCGGATGTGGCCTCTAGCGGCGGCGGTAGCGAACGCTAGTGGCGGCCAGTGGCCGTAGCGCCTTTGCCCCTGAATTCGGTGGGCTGACTAAGCTGCGGCTGAGAAGATTTTCTGTTGTGGTCGACGCGTTGCAGCAATGAAGTCGAGACTTTCGAGAGCTACCGCGTCGCCACAACTGCATGCGCGAGCTTGAAAATCAAGTGAGATATAGAGCAGAATAAGGGCTTTCGATACATGTAAAATTTGGACGGTGTAGCCCCCTAGGCGGACCTAGGGGTGTGGAGAGCAATGTGATGAAAGTTTTTTTTAGTGCTGCAGCAGTCCTCGGATTAGCTCGAGGTGGGGTTCTCGCTCAGGGTCCAAGAAACCGGATTGTTGCGCTATGCTTTGGCCTCAGCCTTCCACCACTGCCTCAGATCCAAGAGATCCCGCTCGTATTATTAGTTTCGACCAGTATGTAGAACCTGGAAGATCGTGGAGAGACTGCCACTGCAATTCCTGGGCTCGACACGGCGGACTTTTTGTCAATGTCGCTTCTATCCCCGCGTCCCCTTGTATCGAACCGAGCTGCCGCTTCTTTGTAATCGAAAGTTATCCAGAGGAACAATTAATGATTCTGTAGCAGGAACAGAGCTCGCGGTTAGCCACAGATCACTGAAGAGTCAGCTAAACTGCCCGTCGCTGAAGAGGTGTCTCGCTGTGTGAGATGTTGATTGCTAGAGTTGCAGTTTAACTGCAGCATGTTCGCGATTGGTTCGGATGCGTTCATTTCCAAAACGAGGGCCTGAGCAAGGCCGAGAGGCACGGTGATCTGAAACCATCGTAACAGTCCATCCTGTTAATAGAGTTTACTTCGCTCCCAGGAGAGCCAATCTTCCTGAAGTCTGTCTCTCCATCCCTGCAACCTAACCCCAATATTACTAACAGAGACTACGGGAAAATGCATGTTAACTCCTAATATACCGGTTCAAAAATATACAATCAACTTTTTCCAATATCCGTCCACGCGATGTCGTCGCCGGCTCCACCATTCTCATTATCGAGAGTCACGTTAGCCGCGCCAGCAGCCGCTTCACAGTGTTCAATATAGCGTTGAGGATAACACTGGAGTGCAGAACCTATATATATGCGAAGTAAGAAGTCTTGTCAGCACAGATATCCTATATTTCGGCTATATTCGTTGCCTTCTTTGGGCCGTGGTATCTCTTACCAAGTCCTCCAATGGTCAGGTAGTCCCAGTCGCTGGTTAGGTCCTGGCCTACTAGTGGCACAAAGTCATTCGGCAAATACTCGGACAGGTGTTGCGGTACGCCTCCCATTGCATCCGCATAAGGGTGTGGATAGGCACCTGAGATGCCTGAGGCTGGAAACCGAGGTGCAATAGACATGGTAGAGGCATTATATTGGGGAGATCGGGGAGATCGGGGCTTGGAATCAGCACGAAGAGGTTCGGAGATGTCTGGTACGTCGCATTCTTCTAATCGTCGTAGGGTCTGCGGGTCTACTGACGGACCTCGTGATACTATTCTCAGAACAGTCTGGAGATGATCTATTGCTTTTTTTTTATATTGATCGTCCAAGTTGATATCATGCTGAAGGACAAGTTTGAAAAGCGTCTTGATCTTGATAAGAGTGGGATATTGCGGAGCGTCGGCGTCTGGGATGCAATCAGCGGCGTTAATCCCAAGAAATTCCGGAACGACGCGACCAGTGTCTTCATCCGAATTGGAAACATGGTACTTACATGGACTCACTGGCTGATCTTGAGCTTGAGGGAATAAAATGTTCCACACTTCCCACCATATCTGGATGTCGGAACGGATCGTGTTGGAGTTCCGCTTATCGAATGCCTTCTCGACTTTGTTCCAGACTTCCGAAGTTATATCAGACGTGTCTTCAGACTTTGTCTCCTGACATGGTGGCCTATTTACTAGATGATCGATTATTTTCCGTTCATCTACAAACCTCTTCCAACACCGAGGACAGCACAGCTTCCGGTGGGTTCTCTTGAGGTGCTCCCTTCATAATGTCAACTACTGAGAATAAGGCTTCTATTGGCTTGTACTCACTTCAGCCTAGTGGTTCCTTTGAAAGATCCACTCTTGCAAGCGCGGCTCCTGTACCCGGTAGAGTTATAAACTCGGAATGGACACAGCAGGGCGTATGTCTGCCTCCGGTCCACGTCTCCCTTCGAAGGGTGGCGGCGGAGATTCTCTTCCTCCTCTTCACCGCCTTCATCACCACTCCCTGAACGATTGGTGTCGTTGTTGTTGTAACTATATCCCCTGGCTCGTTTCCGAGGACGCTCGGAGGCATCTGAATTGTTGGCGGACCTCCCTTGCCTGGAATTATCCCCACCTTCGTCACAGGCCAACGGCGGTGGCTGGTCCCCATTCGCGTGCTCTTGCGGATTGTAATACACTGCTCTCAACAGCCACGGTGGTTGAGTCTGGAGGGCGCGAATAATGAGATCCGCCACGTCTGGTTGTTCCCGGTACTCTTGAAGAATTGAATTGTGGAGACAGTCAACGGCCTCCACGGTAACACCATCCGGCCAGCCAACTGGACTGCTCGACTCGGGTCCTAAGGATTTTGATGCGGCGGAGGCCAAATCAGCGTCTTCTTTCGTTTGAATAGCCGCCTGAGTCGGAACCTCTGACCAGGACATTTCAGTCTTCTGAGACTCGGCCAGATCCACCCGATTTTCAATGGGCAGTTGCGATCCGTGGTTGGAGATGATATCCTCCTGTTCTTTGAGTCTCAGCCGCAGCGAAACAATGACCCCGCTGTTAGACAGAATCTCCGCTATGGAAGCGAAATGGTACTTTCTGGCCAGGTCGAGGGCAGTGTTTCCCATGAGGTCCTTCTTCTCGATAGGACACCCATGGCGAATCGCCGCAGCCACTGCTTGCAAGCGCTTGCTCTCCGACACACTGTCCATATCCGTGCTTCGCCGTGTACATAGAACGTGAAGGATTGTTTTGTCTTTGAAGGAGAGCGTGGGGCGCGTCGGAGAAGCTTCAAGCAATCGACGGAAGACGTCGTAATGTTGAAATTTTGCGGCAAAGTACATTGCGTTCCGGCCGTTGGGGTTTGCCAAGTTGATGTCTGGCCCACGTGCCAGGATCAGGTTGGTGAGTTCAAGGTTTCCCAGTGAGACTGCCAGTTGGAGGAATGCCGTCAGGGATTCGTGGAGTCCGTTTCGCTCGTCGAGGAACCGTTGTCGGAAGTCGATGTCGAGACCGCACTGTAGCCGTTGAATACCGTCCCACAATCGATTAAAGAGGTCCACGTATTCGCTGTTCAGAGGAGACGAGCGTAATACATCGAAACCAATGTTTTCCACTCCGTCGTCGTAGTTAAAGACGGAAATATCCTTGTGAGCCGCCTTGAGAAGGATATCCGCAGCAATATCCATGACCAACTCCACATGGTTACTGTACCTAACCTCCCAGGAACTACGGAGAACTGTTTTCGAGTAGGAAAGGTACTCCAGGATCTTGTCGACCGCTGTCTTGTAGTCGCCAATGTCGCAGCTAACAGCGATGTTGTATCTCATGTCCCCAAGTGTTTGAATACTGCCTGGCTCCATGCTTGAGGCAAACCATCGTTCTGCAAAGTGGTCGACGAATGAGACAATGTCAATGGCCTTCCGACTTGGCGAGAGGTCGGATAAGTCTGTGGATAGTCTTTTGAAGGTCTTAGGCCAGAATTTGATAAATTTGGGCTTAAAGGCCTGACATTCTGGCTGCTCATGCAAAAACTGGGCCATTTCATCCCATTGCCCCCGCTTGTTCATAGCCCTAAGGATGTCGAACACCCGTCCCGCGATGAAAACATGGCTTCCCTTCGTCTCCGCTCGGTACAGAGTCAATACTTTTCTCTCATAGTGCTCCATTCTGGCGAAATCGTTGCGGGCCTCGTGTCCCCGGCTCATGGCCATGTATATAGCGAGTGTCCCGAATAAATGCGTTGGGGTGTCATTTCTGCCGGCGTCTTCTTCTGAGTCTCTTAGATGCTCCTCCATAATGGAAAGCATCTCTTCTCCGCTCCTGGCCGTAGACGGATCCAACGACTCCAGTTTTACGGCCGCCAGAGTTGCGTAGGCCAGCATTGTTCGTCTGTCCTTCGGTCCGTACAGACAGCAGCATGCGTCGTAAGACTCTTGCAATGTCGTCGTGCACGATTGGAGGTCGAAATGGCTCTCGGCTCGGCCACAGATCCTTTTGATCTCGATAGTAAGGGGGTTCTGTTCACCGAATCTCTTTCGGCATTCCTGAAGCACCATTCGGATGAAGGAAAAGCCTTCCTCGCGGTAGATCTTGTCCGAAGTCGTGTACCAGATGATAAGGTTCGCATATAGCACCATGTGTTTGATTTCGTCGTCGGTGCGAGATTCAGGGTTAGAATGAACGTCCCCAAGAACATTTCTGAGAATGGCAATAGAGCGATCGAGACCCCCTCGCCAGATGTACTGCATACTCGCGGCTTTGAGAAGCATCTCTTGAAGCGCGGGCTGGCAGGCAACGACCGACTTCGCCAGCGCCCAGCATGCGTTGACGTGTGAGCCAACGTTGTCTCCCCGTTCCCAGTCTTGCCAGGTTGTTAGGGGATGCTGTACTTCGGGAAGCCACGACGAAACAATTCGTATAGCGTTTTCTAATGCCCTGTTGTTACTGTCTACTACCATCATCTGTGATCTAGCAACTCTCGCCAAGGTGCGATTAATCGTGTACGACGGTTCTGATGATCGAGGGATTGGCTGAACGAGACCCAGCTGGAGGAGATTGTTCATGATTTGGTAGAATCTTGGTTTATCTTGGAAGGGCGGGCTATCAACAGAAATCGACGGTCGTCCCACTGGCAACTCGGTCCAAGGAAGGCCTGATGGTGGGAAGAATAAGCTGGCTTGAATGTGGTCAGTGTCCAATTGACATAAGATGCCAAACAAGGCGGCTGATTCTGGTTCAAGAAGTCTCATAGATTCTCCTGCAATTGTCGACAGAACAGCTTCTGGACTAGTGGCTAATCCAGACTTCTTTAGCAAGTTGAGGGCTGCAAACAGACTTGGACGATGCACGGATTGTGCATCGTATGCTAGGTAACTGCCAACCAGATCGATCAGAAGAGGATTGCCTTGCAGCATGTCCAATAACGGTTCGCAAGCTCGCCGAGCCTTCGCCTTTTTATCGACTCTCATTGAATTCGTCAGAAGCCGGACTGTCCGCGTATACGGTAAAGCAACCAGTTGAAGAGAGTGAAAAGTAGCCAAAGTCTCAGAATTAGCTCCGAAATTGGCAATCATTCGTTCCGCAAATCCATCGTCGGCTGTCGTGACAATAAAATGTCCTCGCTCAAATCGGTCCAGAAACCGTCGAAGACTATCGAAAATTCCCTCGACGCAGTCATCGAAGATGATGAGAAAGCGGCGATCCGTTGCGCGAAGCTCCGTCGAGAGGGCGTCGATGTTGCTGTCATCATCACCATGGAGCATTTCCGGAGAGAGGCGTTCGTAGAATTGGACAAGGCTAGACATGAAAGCCTCATGAGAACTTCCAGACACCTTGTAGACAAGATCGTATTGAGTCCGGGATTTTAAAGCGTACTGAATGGCCGTCTGTGTCTTCCCAATGCCTGGATCACCCTGGATCAGGGCAATGTTTGGGCTTTGATTTGATTTCTGATAGAAATGGCGACGTAAGATCGCCATCTCTTGCTCGCGCCCAATGAAACGTGTAGCAGTAGGCAGTTGGCCTTCAATATCGAGGCCTGTGCCTTGCACAGATTTGTCTCGTCCTAGTTTGGAAAATCATGGTCAATCATGAACTTTTGTTTCGTGCTAACATCATCCATCTTGCGCGGTACTGAGGGTACTTACGCATCGTGTTGTGGCATTTTTCCGAACATTGAGAGGAAATTTCGTCAACCTCACTCTCCAACTCGCTTCCAGCGGATGAGCTCTTGCTACCTGAACAGCCCTTTAAAGCTGCACGGAGTTGATCCGTTTTGTGTGCTTGATCAGGGTTCGCTGGAGGAAGGTACGAAGCACCAAGGGAGTTTTTCTCAATGGCATCGTGTACTTCGCCGTACGTGTTGGGGCGCTCTACACTGCCTGCCTTGAATCCTATCTCCTCGCGACATTCCCTCCTTCGCAGCTTGTTAGCTTTGTAGGAGTTTTGCTTTCCCCACTTCCTATATATGACCAGGTCAGACTTCTAGTTTTTGTAGGAAAACGAGATAAAAAGTGCGGAGTAGACAAGAACTACCAGGCATGATCTTTACCCAGCACTTCCTGGGCGTCTGCAGTCCTCCGTTTGGTAACTGTTTGTGACAACCTCGCGAATTCCGGCGTCCTCGCACCCCATCCATGACCAAACGCGTCGTGAGTCCTAGTAATCACGGCTGCCATCGTAACGAACGTTCAACAAGTAATAACTCAAAGAGGTGAGATGAGTGAATGGGTAGCTTTTGATACAGATATCAGGGTTGAGAGATCACAGCTGATGGGTTATAATCCAATGGGTTCATACCGTTGGCCACTGCCGGAATAGGATCCTAGGAACGTCTGCATAATGGATAGCTACAGATCACTTGGGTTTTAACTGACTAGAGATGGGTCCGATATCCTTATTTAGAAGTGGTTCAGGCGATGCTTCCATGCTCTCCGGGTGGATACCTAATCGATAATCAATTACATTGAGCGAAAACACTTTGCGCGAATTTGAAGGATTCGCGTGAACACAATTGCCCGAAATGCACCAGGGCCCAATTGCGCAAAAATATTGTAGGCTGGTATCCAATGATTTGTTGGACGAAAGAATCGGGCCTTCAACAAAGAGCCTAACACAGAATTTTTCTATGAAGCTACATATACTCTACCTGTACCTTCTGCATGATGATAATTGTGGCGGGACTTCTCATCCAGTTGAGTTACACGTGCCGTCTGCCATTGAGACGTGTCCGGTATATGCCTCGAGTTTCGTATCGCAAAGATCTTTTTACGCAGTTGCGCAGTGCTGCATATGGGCATTAGGTACAAGAGCCGCGAACTCCCGCGGACAAGGCTGCCTAAGACGAAGTGAACAATTGGATGGTCTGCTGACCTGATTGTAGTACTGATGTAATGAGAATTGCAATCTTCTTATCTGCGACGATGGCTTCGTCGATTTGTTCTTAATCATGGATGAAACAGAACTCTCGATTCGCCCATTGCTAAATATGCGGCCCCTTTCGGGAGAGCTAGATCGAGACCAAGCCAAGAACAGGATAGTACTTCGGCATTTGCAGCTATTACGCAAAAAACCCACCAAAAGAGCCCAAGCCGCTGGAACATAGAAGGGAAGACCGCCTTGATTTTGGACTTAATAAGATCCCACCGGCCTTGGTTATTCACAAGCACGCGTCATCATCCGAGGCACAAATCACGCTTCGACAACAAAAGTCCTGTGACGAGCTACGTTGGTTAGAGTGGCTGCGAGATACTGGATAGCGAAGAGGGATTAAAAGTATCTCTCCAAAACATGATTTATTACCTGTTTTCACCCAAAGCAAAGTATAAAGATCCTCCTCCCTCCCTCTTACCCCGCACAATGATCGTGATGCTCTTTTGGCTCTGGGAACTCGAGGCTCGAAGAGCCGAGGTTTACCCAGAGATACCTAGAGGCTCTTTGCTGAACAGTACTGAATTGTAGCCCTAGCATCTGCAGCGTAGGCGCGTGACAAGTCCCTCTATGTGGAACTAGACCATCCGCCACTAGAATGAGCACCACATGCCCCTTGCATTGTTACGTTCAGACTCTGGAGAGGGAGTCTGACTAGGGTTGGGGTTTCTGTTGGCAGAAGACAAGGGTGCAGTCTGAGCAATGGGGGCGTAAGATACTTAGGGTTACTTCTAGAGAGGTGTAGAAGACGATGTTGATAACTGTCTAAGTAGAGACTGTGGTTCTAAATACAGGAGGCTTCCTGAGCTTATATGCTTGTTCCGTTTCTAGGGGATCACAGTGGCTTACAGTTGTAATTGTGATCTATGGTAATCCTGGATTACTAGGCTTACGGTGATTTATTGTAATCTAACTATAACCTTAATGGTTAGGGACGGTATACTTGTGTTGTTTAATGCTTTGCTGATGTTTTGCCGGCGCTTTCTGGGTAGCTATAAAATTAGGTCGTGATAGGATTCCCCTCTTAAGATCGATGTTTTAGCGATTATGCTTTAAATACCCATTATTCCGTATCCTTTAGTAGATTTTATAGATTTTCTTTTTCTTTACATAGGCATTATATTTAATCGCGTATTAAAATCTTATAGTAAACCTTCTAAAACTAATTAATGCCTTAAGCATTTTTGCTTTTATTAACGAAGAGGGTTTAGAAGTTATGCTGTGTTTTTTTTGTAAGAAGAAGGGGTGGAAGTATATGTAACAGGGCGACAAGGGCTAGGGTTTGGCGACCGATCGGCGGCGCCTTGGCGACGCTACTGCGGAGGGCTACAACAGCAACAGATTGGTTACGGGCTGCATATTGATTAGTCAGCCGGGTAGTTTCAAGAACCCGTCACGAAGGGAAGTCCGGATGGTAGAACGGATGGATATGTCTTTAAGAAGGGTCATCCTCCTCCACGAAATTAGGAGATGACAGGCTTCAGTCTTTACCTTAATCAATACCTACCTCGTCTCAGACTGATCTCAGTACGAAACATTGTCACCAACCCCGCACTTAACCCCAACCCTAGCGCCAGACTACGTCAGGCATCGTTGACCACCTTCGTCATCGCCTCGTGGCACCTCCCGTTACAGAATCTCATACAAGGATTTTATGAAGCCTCCTATTCAAGACCTAGATACATATAGACGATGCGCATATGTGAACTACTTCTCACCTTGATGACCAGACTCCGACGATCATCAAATCTGAACTTACACGAGGCGGTCTCGGCATTCGAGGCGTCGATATTACTCTTCGGCAACAAGACCGCCGACACCGAGTAATCTCCGTCCTCCCCCCAAATCTTCGTGAGCACCTCGGGGTGCATACTTACCATAGCCGTACCCGACATCCAGGAACAATGCAGCTTTAATCCCCTCGGGCGCGGGCTAGCGTCCTGCTTCGGGGTAACAATGCTGTCCCTGCAAATCGGAGGAAAATGGCTCGGTGGTAACCGAAACGCAAAGTCAAACAGCACGACCTGCGGACAAATTACAGATAACTGCTGTTGCCTCCCCAAGTTGTCCAAGGAAACTAGATTAGAGTTCGAGCCTAGCTGTGGCCATCTAGAGTCGCAGCAGGCTTGTAGCACTGGTGACATGGCCATGATGAGCCTCAGAATTCCATTGTCGTCCGCTTGTGCTCTGCTTGGTGCGGCACAGATACGGGTATCGAACGCTCCCCTCTCCATGATGGATATTTTTTGTGGCGGCGGGAGTTTCTTGCAGTCCGCGAAGTCGACGACTAGTAAATTGGTGAATTCCGCCGGTCGGTAATAAAAGGTATTGCGTCCTATTGTAACGGCGTACAGGATAATGGCGACCCTTCCTTTCGTAAAGCTGCAGCTTAGCACGACCAGGAACTCGGCTTCGCCGCGGATAGGCAAATAGGGCTCTTCTTTCGTTGTCTTACCATCGAAGTCGAGTTGGTAGGCGGTTATCGGCGATGAGCCCAGCTGTATCAGAGGTGCCGAGAGGGTGATCTGGTTCTTTTTAAGCTCGAATGTGGAGAGAGACTCGGGCTCGATTTTAGGCGCGCCATCCAGGAACTGGCGACGGGAGGGACTGGAGATCATGGCACTGCCACAGAACGTAAATGGACTCCTCGCTAAGAGGCCTCGGTTCGAACCGTCGTCTACAAAAGCGAAGATGGAGTCGTCATCAGAACTTTTAACGATTTCGGTTTGCAGCCGCACAAATGCCCGGAAGCGGCCCTCCCCGTAGAGAAGGGGCATGTTGACTTGGAATAGGCCGAGCAGACAGTAGGCCTCATCCTCTTCTCGGGTCGTCTCTCTCAATGCTGCCCAAGCCATTTTCTGAGCAACGCTGAAGCCTCCGCAGCGGTGATAGCCGTAGACGTGGCACACACCGTAGTTCAGAGCTAGGGGTTCGATACCGGTAATGCGTGATATCGTCGTGCCCAGGCTAATCTTGGTGCCAATTTCGGTCCAGCCCCGGTCAAAGAAGACGACGTTTTCCGGGGCAAGCAGCTCCTGCAGCGTCCAGCCTCTCTTGAACCAACGACTCTCAGCAAAGTTCGAGCCTTCCGCGTCGATGTTGTCGCCGGCTTGGAAGCTGACGTCACTCAAAAATGAATAGCAAAACTTCGACTTCGCATACCAGAGGAACATGGAGTTGATGGCTTCAGACAGCTCGGCCGAGCTCGTCTTGTCAATACAGCAGGTGTCGATCCAGGTATAATCGAAGCCCTCCTCGGCCGACTTGGAGCAGCAGCCCAGCAACTTTTGGTAGCCTTTTAGATTCTCGGCGGCGCCCGAGGAAAGATCCTGGAAGGAGACTTCTTCATCGCCCCAGGTGTGGGATAAGATGGTGTATGGTGGTTCGTCTTTAAAGAATTCCTCTAGTTGGAGGGTGTGAACGTTGAGGAGTCTCATCGTGCCGGGCGAGGTCGTACGTTATAGACAATGAAAGGCGTGCTACAAAAATCGGTCGCGGACCTGCGGAAAGCTACCCGCACTCCTCCAGATACTACTGGTCCTGATGAGACCCCGCACAGCTCAGCCCTGCCTTTCTCGGAATTACTTTTTAGTCATTTCCCTTGGTTTTGCCGTGGCTCCCAGAATTTTTGGCAGGCTAGACAGAGGCTTTGCCTTGAGGAACGAAGAGACTAAAGGTCTTATGCCCCACCTCGAATTGGAATAACCTCGAGATTACTCTGTTAATTCTAGCCTCGTTCCTCAAGGCTCTTTTAGGGCAAACCGCCAGCGGTTTGCCGTCTCCTGTTGTCGCCACTATCTCGGTATAACTTCTTCGGCCATTACACAGTTCCTTATGGCCTATCTCCGATTCATCTGCGACGTCTCTCCGACAATCCCAGGTATCCCATTACAAAATGTCCCATCCTTCAGCCAAGTCCTTGAATCTACTCCTCTGCATTTGAAAAAAGAAGCAAGACTCGAAGCGTTACTCCCTTTGCCGTGCAAACCTTCCAAACATCCTCTCCCATATTTGTTTCCGGAAAGCCCACATGCTAGTGACCACAATCATAAGAATGGCAACCATGCCGCATACCTTCCAGAACCACACCTCGCCCTTGTTCGTGTCCAGGACGCCGTTCAGATTCATGCCAAAGTAGCTGGTGAAGAAAGACAGAGGTAGGAAGATCACAGTGATAGTGGTGAAAACAAGGATAGCCTTGTTCTGGCTATCAGCTACAATGGCTAGCTCGTTTTGTTCAATGGATTTGAGCTGAAAGAGCTGTGACAGGGCAACGTTAGCTTAGTGCCTATATATATAGAAGGTACGCATATTTGTGTCCCCTTTATACCACTTACCGACTCAGTAGCAATTCTCAAATCGACAAGTAGCGCCTCGAAGATGACAAGCTGTTCCTTTACAATTGTGAGGGCCCATTGGACCCTCTCCTTTGCACTCTCGCAAGTGTTTTCGCTAGGGAGGTTAGACGGATTGACGTCCTCTTTCATTTCCTCGAGTCGAGATTCCAAGCTATAGAGCAGATCTAGTCTTCCTCTCATCACGTTGCAGATGCACGTCAGCTCATCCTGACACGTAAGAAAGTCGCGAACAAGGCTGACCGACTTCTGTCTTCTGAAGCGATCGTAGCGACGAAGTTTCTACTCGGCAGTGAGTAAAATACATATACACTATATATTCCCCAGGGGAGTTTGCAAGAATAACAACGTACCAGTTGCTCGGTAACCTGTTTGTAGGCGATAGTCAACCGAGTGTGAGCTCTGCCTTGGCGTATATTGTGCGGTGCCGTCGCAAACTCCGTCAGGATATAGATCAAGAACCACTCAACCGTTCTATCAGGCCAGTCCCTAGTTCCTGACTTTTCGAAGCGTTTATATAGAAAGGCGAATATGGAAGATTCTTCGTTTTCTTCATATCTTTGCTTGGATTGGCCGAGGTATGCGTCGAAGTCCTTATCGAGATAATCAACCCCGGGTGGCGAGCCCATTGTCAGGAGCATGCCTGCTACATTGTCAGCCCCAACATGCGAATGAACCTCCATCAATTCGCCCCCCACCCCTCGGTCGAGACCTACCGTCGTGGCGGTGATAGCACAGCACCATCGAGCGAGTGAGCTGAGCCGCTTTGTACGCAGGGTGACTCCACAGCGTCTGGTAAATGTGACCGGCATTGTTTGGGTTGATTATATCCTTCGGTCCAGTCGCCGACTCTTGCGTGCTCATCTGAGTGAGGTGGTAGGGAACCCTGTCGAAGACGGTATTCCAGAAGTCGCTGTTCAAGCCCAAGTGCTGACACCGCCACTCGAGATCCTTCAGCAGGGCTTTACCCATGCGTTGCCTCGAGAACTGGTTCAGCTGTTCATTGAGCTTCTCGTTGGCCTTGGTACCCTCAGACAGGATACCATAGACATCCCGCATGTCTTGGTATTCGTCTCTTCCTCGGAAGGTGAGGGCCTCGACGGCGAGATACGGCCATGCCTTCTTGCCCTTTGCTAGGACTGACGTTTCCCTCTTCCCGCACGCATTGAGGAACAAGTCATCTGTGCACTATGAGCCGTATATGTTAGCGTACGGTACCCAGGTAGATCGCCGGGTTTGGGCCTTGCTTGCCGACGAAATTATTCCTGGACCGATTGGCGCATGTCTTTTCGTAGCTAACCGTTAGCGAGATACAACCTACATATTGTCAGGAGAAGCGTGCGACTTACATCCAGCGTACATCAACACCTGGTGGTTTGTCATGAATGACTATCCCATCTCATCAGAACCTTGCCCTGGTAAAGAGCGAAAGCAGACTTCACATCTGGGAATTCCCTACAATGCTCAAGACACGTGCTCAACGGAACGTCATGCCGGACGGTACGGCCGTCATAAAAGTCCACAATGCGAACAGGGAAATCCCCAGGCGAAGGAAAGTGATGAAAAACAAGCCTCATTAGTTCGGCGTCGCTGGGTCGTTCCGATCTGCTAGCGTCTTTGATCTTGCCCCAGAGCCCGCCATCCTGGGCTTCCTTCCACCTTCGGAGTCTCCGCAAGGACTTGGCCTGCCTGCGGTCTTCTTCGGCCCAGGGGTCGATAAGTTTAGTCGGTGCGATGAGGACGTTGCGTTCGGAGACTTTGTGGAAGTTCTGGAGAACTTTGGTCGTGCAAATTGGCTCTGGGATGGCGGACCGGTCCGGGATGTCGAGCGTTGAGCGGGGGAGGGCGAGAAGCGCACCCGATGATTTTTCTGGGTGAGGTTCCCTCATCTGGATATCAGACTGTCGCTCTAACTCGGTCATATCGTTGACATATTGCGAAACGAAGTGAATAAAGAGCAAATCCCTCGATGCTGACCAAGGCCAAGCTGGGAGAGTTGAGAAGCTGAGATTGGCTGGTAACCGTTCTCCTTTTGGGGTTCGAGTTGTCCATCTCTTTAGCCTTCTGGTAGTTGGGGGCCGTCGCCGTGGAGCGGCACCCTTGTATGTCCGTCTGTTGCCATTACACCCGAGGTGGAGCTTTACCGCATGTGCCGGGTAGGACGCATCTGCCCAGTGAGCTATTCTGGATCGTTGGCGCCAAAAGAACCTCAAAATGTCTGGCTATGTCCTCGATGGAAATTTCTTCACTTAAATGCTTCCAGTGTGAACCGGGAGTTCCTTGTGTTCAACTAGAACAAGTCCCGCCTGCTACCGGGTAGATTGTGTGCGCGAACGATCACCCCACCAAGTATCTTCGTCCTCATATAATGCTGGGGAAAGTATGCTAAAAGATGGTATCCAAGAGACTACTTGTGGATTGATTATGGTCTTCGTGTTGGTTATTATTGGTTAAACTGATTTTATTTCATCTTTTAATTTCATTATTTCCACTGGGCGGACCATTTCCAGTCTCTCTGCAACGTCTATGCCGGCTGTCCTAGGTATCTCATAACACATTTCACGTAACCATTTTGCATTCCCAGTCCATTTTAACGCCACTGATGCCTCATTAAGTCCAAACTTGGTCCAAATTCGCAGATGAACCATCCCAACTCCCCGAATACCAACACTAGACAGGATCTGCAACTTGATGAGAAGCAACGTTCCCCGTCGAGCGAAGGTGGGTATTCCCACAAGAGGCCAAGACAAATATGAACACCGAAACGAAGAGAACAGAGACAAGAAAATCCAAAAGGGTTGCCGGAGTCAGTGGACGAAGAATCCGTTGTCCACGGCAGGCGACGGGTTTGCCATGATGGCATATTCGAGAGGCATGTCGGAGATGCCATACTGGCCAAACTCTGCATGGTCCCCATCATGGCCCCAGTGCATCCCATCCAGATCCCAGAGGCCATGCTGGTCAAGCATACCCATCATACCGGCGCCCTCAGGCTCGAGGCCAATGGGTGACATGTGCAGCTCACCGTCAGCGACGAGCAGGGCCTGATCGGTGATGATGGGGTTGTGCATGGGGCTCCCACGCCTCATGAGTGACGGCTGACGGGAGGCGTCAAACATGCGCCAGATGACCTCGCGACTCCTGCGCGCAGCCAAGGACCAGTCTTCCATGGCGTCAAGGAGGTCGATGATTGCCTCAATCTGCTTGTGCCATTCTGGGATGCGGGGGCTGTTCCATTGCCAGAAGATGCTCACGAGAGGGATCATGGCGGCCTGGTAGAGGAACCAAACAGCGTTCCACCCGGACATCTGGTTGCGCGACCATTCTCTGGAAATGTCCTCGATGGTCTGACGAGCCAGTTCGCGGCAGGTCTCGATGGCGGCGATGTCCTGCTCCGAGACGTGCGAGGTGATGGCAGTGCTCGCGAGACTCAGCAGGACTGGTCGATGGAGCAGCATCCTGAGATTTTGATACCGCCATTTCATGATGCACCGAGCAATGTACAGGGGCTCTGCGCAGGGGTCTGTAGTCCTCAGAAGCCAGGGAAGGTTGTTGTACCAATTAACAAGCTGGCTGTCTAGGTTGCATCGGTCCTCGGTGCCTAGGAGCGGGGAGATGGCAAGCACGTCCTGGATCTGGGTGGCAATTTTGCAGAACTTGATGTTCTCGACGAGAGGAAGAATTCCGGCATGCTGGGCCGAGTCGCGCTGCTGGCTGATGCCGAATTCGGGTGGCCGAATGTTGATGGCTGGGCCAAACCTTCCAAACGACGGGCGTCCCATGGTGGTGGTGGCCCAGGTGTCGAGGCAGAAGAGACTCCACCAAGTCCTGCGGCGCGTCTCGGCGGCGGCGAGGTCGCTGCTTCCTTGGCTAAGGCTCTCGCGATGGAGGCCGAGGGCGCTGGCCATGCGGATGGCAGCACCCAGCACGGCGTTGGCCATGTTGGGTCGGTTGATGTAGTGGAGGTAGTAGCCTCCGATGAGGGCAAGGGCCTGGACGGTTTCCAAGTGGCTGCTTCCAAAGGCATCTATGGGGAGATGCTCCATGGCCTTGTTATAATAGTTGATGTGGTTGTAGTCATCCGACTTCATGGCAACGATGCTGCCCATGGCGAATACCACGTTCAACAAGGCCAGCCAAGGCGCATCAAATCTCTGGCCCTCGAGATAGTCGGCCCGGAAGGTAGCCTCGTCTAACATGGGAATGAAGACGTGGATTCGCTTGAAGTAGGCGTCGATTAGGGTCTGGCCCTTCCACGACCAAGGAATGCGGTGTGTTTCCTTTGGTGGGTTGATCTTCTGTCGGATGACGGGGTAGTTGTTGGTCATCTCGACACCATTCAGCGGCGTCGACAGAGCACTTCTCAAGCCCGGTTGAACCTTGAGCATGACCATGAGGGCGGCCTTGATGGACGAGGCTCCAAGGTAGGACGCGTGTCGATCTACCGACAGCGACAGAGCGTTGACGTCGTCGGCCTCGGCCGGGATTCCATCTCGTCCTCGGCGCTCTTCGTCCCACTCGCTATCACGCGAAGGCATCTGCTCCAGGTTGGATAGGGTCCCATCTGGGTGGCATGGCGGGGACTCAAGCTCGCTGAGTGGCGATGTGTTTAGGGGCGGCGATGGGAGGGCGTTGGCCGACGTGTCCACGCCCGGCCTATCCAGAAGGCGGAGAAGCTCCTGGCGAGAGAGCGGCAGGAGCGACTGGATGTCATGACCGGGATACAGCCTTTTGAGGATGGTCCGGCTTTCTTCCAAGGACTGGGAAAGAGCTTCCAGGGTCCTGGTGAGTAGAGTTAGCATGCACCTCAATGGCATCAGGCCTGTTCTGGTGTGGGCGATGCTTACTTCCTCGAAGGAATGACGCGCTGGCGGTGCTTGTCATAGAAGCACCTCTTCGGCGCGCGGCTCGAGAGACACTGGCCACAAGGCTGTTGTCCGTCACAGCGACTATTCATTGTCAGTCTTCCCTTCATAAGCTGGTGGGATCTGCGGTGGTTGAACCGACATTTTCCGCCGCTTGCACTCGGCACAGGCATGCGGCGTTGTTATCCTCTTGGAAGTGGCGGTACCACTTGGTTTGCCTGATTCCTGCGAATCTGTCGAGGGCTTCCGCGGCGTGACGCCTTGGACTGGACTCTCATTAGCCTGGCGAGCTGGGCCGAGGACAGAGAACACGCAAGCTTACAGGTGTGAAACATGCCCCCCTGAGTTGGGACCGGTATGGAAGGCGCCATTATGCTGGGATCCGTTGGAGATGGTAACCTGTTGGTGTCTCTCGTGAATTGCGGATAAGACTCGCAACCATCGCGTCACAGGCGGCTGTTGGTCATGGAGGTGAAGGGGATGGCAACTTTATATCTAGTCTCGCCATCACAGACCAGTCACGGCCACGCCCACAAAGCTGCCAAGCTGCATGGCAAGAATAAATGGCATGGGCAGCCAACTTAGAAGCTTGTGGACCTCGCTAAACCCACCAGCCGAACTGGAGACGGCAAAGGAGCGGGAAAACGGGCCCGCAGGAGCCCGCAGGAGCCCGCAGTTATAGTGTGGAGAAATATGCCCTCGCAACCATCGCCAGTTGCTCGCCTGAGAGTGTATAGGTGCGTCCGAAGTAGTGCGTGGTTGTAGCCTGAGTACCCGACCGTGGGTAAGATGTGAGATTGAACGAGTGTGGGTGTGGAGGCAAGAAATTTTAAAAGAATGCAATATAGACCCTACTTCAGGTACAGTGAGATGCGGAGTACCCCAGACGGCCACGTTATTCGTGCAGATATACCCTCCCAGTACCGCCAACCTCCAGAGTCCACCCACACTCATCACCTTACCCTCTACCATAGTAACAGCAGTGGCCGGCCAGATCGCCCGCCCCTGTCGATTTTCGCCATTGACAATAAGTGTGCAGGGTGCCGGGCTGATCTCTCACCACCACCAGCTGGCTGGGCGTTTCTCGCCGGACGGTCGAAGGGGCCGTGGTGGGGATCAATGCCGTGTCTCCGACGAGACCACACCACATGCACACCAACTTGCCAAGGCAGTCAGCCCTCCTCGTACGAAGTTGACTGACTGTCCGCCCGGAGTCCAATAGACCACTCGCTGGAGCGGCAAGGCAGCGGCTGGGCGGCTACCTGTAAACGGAACTCCTGCCGCGTCTTGGTGCCCCAGAACAAAAGACATTCCTGCGCCGTACATGATGGCAGAAGTCAGAGCAGCCCAGGCCGCCGATCAGCTGCATCTATACGAATTCCACTGTCGTGGTCGTTGGTTCAGATGACTGCTGCCTCGCCGCGTCTGGAATATACAAAGTCCTGCGAAGCAAGCAGGCTCATCCTGACTCCGAATTAACGATGCGCCCTTCAGGCGCCCCCGGCTTCACACAAAGTTGGAAGGTGAGCGTCGACCTGAAGCATGACGCAACTTGGGCTTTTGCCGTCTAAGTCCGTGCCATTCCAAGCAACGACGATGCAAGGTCAAGAAATGTAGTCCAGTTATCGGGCGCTCCAATCGCAGCTTGATTTTGGCCTACCTGTATGGTTCAAAATTTCGGTCGCGTGGCGGGAGTGGCGCGAAAGAAGCCAAACCAACCGCAACCTGCAGCGTGCAGCTGCAGTTCCTGCGTGCCGGACGTTTCAGGGAACTGTTCAGGGAAGAATATTTTGGTTCGTGGAGACTGCGGGGTAGAGCTCCAAACGAAACCTCCAGCAGGTCCGGCCCCTCACGAGCCAGCCATGATGGCATTCTTCAGCTTGACCCCAACTTTGAAATGGATTATCGAACCACGGCAAAGGCAAGATTTCGACACGGTTCAAGGACTCACGAGGTTCGAGATGACCTTCTTCAGGAAGCCCGCCATGGTCACGAGGCTCCGTCTCCCTGCCCCTCCTACCACCTTGTAGCTACCTCGGTACCTAGCCTACCAGCTTGCCAGCCTGCCATTGTAGCACCAAGCAATGAAAAACAGATCTATCTAGCTTACCGGTCTGCCCCATGTTCTGGCCGTCCATATTGACCGTACCATGGTGCGTACGAGTAGTTTTAAGAAATACTCAGGTGATATTATTGGTTTCGCCACAAAAGATATGAAAATAATCGAGCCATTTAGCGGTCTCAGCGGATCTAGATTGCTTGTTCCAACTTCCCAACACCGGAAATCTGTCTGTTCGTACAGCAGGTGGGGTATGATTCCATTTGACAAACATCTCTTATGACCCAGCGCCTACCATGACAAATGGCGGCTAGTCTATTTCAGGTCGCTCGCGACATGCAACATGGAACAAATCCATGGGTTCTACGCACCTCTGCATCGAGTATCGGCCAGATTGATCTAAGTGACGACGGCGGCTATACCACTGCCAGTAGGCATGCCTACCACGAATAATACGAATCGTAGTGGTACCAACCCGCTAACCTGACCGCCTAGCTTCTTCCCTTGCAGATCATAACTCGGCACCCGACGCGGGCTGTAGAGTATTTTCAGCACCAGCTTAAATTCTGCCCAATTCTTTTTAATTTACTTTCCCCAGCACGGCTTAGACGTGTGACCGTCCCCACTCGCCAATCGCCTGCGGCTCTCCGTCTATCATGTCCCCCCTCGACATCGGCGTACCTGAAGTTGCCATTCATTTATCAAGGGTATCCTGAACTTTGGTCTCCTCTATATTAAATACTGTTAGCCGGCTGCTATGTTGGGCGGTCGTCAGTGACCTCGCCTCCACAAATCTTGATCGCCGTCTCGGAAACATTGACGTTTCTCGCTTCAGGTACACTAGCTAGAATGCAGTAGGAGACATGGGAAGACTCGAGCTTGAACTTGTAAATGAAATGCCCCCATCGCCGCCCAAGTTTTCCATCCGCCGCAGAATGTGTCCTTTGATCTTGCCAACGCCTCCGTGGCCGCTCGGGATTACTCCGAATGGAAGGATCCATGAAGCCGCGAAACTCTTCTTACAAGACCAAACAAACACTAAACTAGCGAGAGACAACCTACGAGCTTTTTACGTCGTCGTCTGGTGTTGCCAGCATGTTACGAATCTCAAATTTGACCATTATCCAAGTCGGACCCCAACATCAGGAAAGCCGGGCAGTTGGTCCGATGCCGACCGGACAAATTCACCCACTGCGACGTTGTACGAAGGGGGCACATGGGAATCATCCCTAAGAAATCCATCGCGTCATGGGTAAGATTTCGCCGTTCGGCCCTCATCGAGCCATCCGTCACACCAGCAAACGCCAGAAACACCAGCATACGCGGACACTTGGAATGACACGCTGGAATTATGGCTGACAACACCTGGTGGCGTCGTCGTCGGCGCTGCCCTCGGGGACACCTCACGAAAAGACGTCCGGGTAAAAAGATTTTCCATGCCTCGAGGATGATAGATCTCGTTTGAGCCAGTGTGAGATATAATATCGTGGCGTATGCGTGGAAGTCCAGTTAATTAAGGAACCTATCCGGCCAATCAGCCAGCCAAGCCGATTCAATGCCGAAGCCGAAGCCGCCAAAGGCTTTCATCCGACACGTCAACGGATATTTGGACTGCACTTTGAGGCGAAATGTACGATTGGGCATGCCGCGTAATTCCATCCAAGTTGCACATCCAATTGCCGGCACACGCCGAGTGCCCAGAAACCTAGTAATTAGTGCCTAGGCATTGAATCATGAGCACGCACTGCGGTAGTGACGAGCGAGCGAGCAGCGACCCGAAAGCCCGCACTTGGTTTTCTTGTAATCGAGCCATCAATATTCCCGCTCACGCTCTCGACGAGTTGACCTTCCGAATAGCCACCGAGACCTCCCCCGTTTTGAACTTCCTGTTCCACCACACTGCGTTCTCTGGGCCGATCGGCGGGGACAAACAATCACACCAGTGCCATGGGAAGGCCATTGGGAGGCGTGGACCGTCTGGTATTGGCTCTTTTAATTATATTCTCTACTTGGTACGAATACAAGGACGTTGGGCCAATCTTCATACCGGGCGAGGTTCTGGAAGACCTTGGTGGAGCACACTCTATCTTTGCCTCCAATATCCCCTCACCTTTCTCCTCATCTCGGTTGGGGTTCTTGCAGATTGGTCGGGGTCGACAAGTCGACAGACTCACATTCAACCCCTCATTCTGCTGCATGCATCTGCTCGCCGGCCTGATAAAACCGTCCAAATTTTGGCGCCGCTACCAAGTACCTGCGTACTGATCTCTATTTTCCAGAACACTTCTGCGTGGGCCGGTAGTGTCGGGCCTTGAACCCTCTCGAACTGATATTGCCAGCAGTCTTGCCGAGTGCCGTCTGGACGAGTGCAATAGATTCAGTGTTCCGCCTTTCCGCCGGGCCAGACGCCAGGCCAAGGTTCGTCGTAACTCGGTACGTAGCTGCGGAGTGGAGCCTTCTATAGTCGCAGTTCCTGGCATCGGCTGCCAATGCCGTCGAATATGCACGTGTTATCGATAGGAACGTACTGCTTGGTGATGATTTTGATCATTTCTTGCGCCACCATCCCCCCGGTGGCTGCGGAGATGTTGTGAAGCTCGCCACCACCGGCCCTGAAGACTTCACGCGCAGCATTCTGCACACACTCTTTCAAACTAGCTCCCGGAACCACGGCGTCTATTGCGGAAAGAATGGCATCCGCAGATGCTGGCAGCGCGTGTGAAGTTGCTGAGAGGGCAAGGAAGATGTGGAAGAGCGACATTTCGTTGTTGAGCTCGACCTCTGCTCGTCCTTGTTAGCTCGTCCACAACTGCGATCCGGGTGCGGCCGCACCGGTAAGCCGGCCGGCAGGATAGGGGGAAATGGCTCACCTGCAACTTGTCCGGTTCTGCCCGTGGTAGTTGCATTTATCAACTTGACAAAGGCGGCATTCTTGCAAAAGAGCTCAACATCGCCATGCCCGATGTCATCGCCTCCGGGCAGCGCCTGGGCAATGGAAAAGACCTCAGCCACGTCACTGCGAGACTTGCACTTGTATATGTTTTGTAGTTGAATGTAAACCGATGATTTCGCCTTCATGTCAGGGATGCTGCCCGGCACCGGGAGCCTGCCATGGCGACTGTAAAATTGCTTGATTGCCTCGGCAATGACCCAGAAAGTCGACTTAGTACCCGCCTAACCCATGGTTAGCCATTTCCAAGTTAGGCGACTAAACTGAATAGATATATTGGATGGTCCTACCGTGCTTGCGTGCTGATATTCAAATACCGCCTCCAGAGACGAGGGCAGCGTTGGCTTCGCTATTGTCTTGAGTACAGCGGCCCTGGCTTCTTCGAAATTCTCCTCACCGCCCTGGGCGTTCGTAGACCTCATGCCGCCTGCCACCAAGTCTCGGAATTCCACCTTCTCCTTGTAAGTCTCAGGGTACTGGCCGTCATGAGTCTCCCTCCACACGTCGAGGTAGTGCATAAGAATGGCCACAAACGGTACATGCCCGTGTTCATCATCGCTTAGCTCATCCAGATTGGCAGTAATGCCCCTACAGAAGCTCACAAGGTCGTCCCAAGGGTCCAGAAGCCTCAAGTCGGTTGTTGCATTGTCATCCGGGTGGGTGTCGACAATGGGAAATGCACCAGGGAGGTTGATATGGAAATACGAGTAGAAGCCAGCCGAGTGAACTCTCACGATGGGAGTCTTATGCGATCTCCCGTAGGCTTCGACGAGGGCCAGGGCGTCTTTCTTGATGGGTAACGTGTACAGGATAACGGTGAAAGTTGCCGAATCCCCCAGGACGGCCTTAAGATCAACCGGGTCCGGCCCGGCGCCGGTGCCTGCTAGGCGCAGCTTCTTCGAACCCGTAGTTGGAACAGCTGGCCGAGATGTGGTTTTCGGAAACCAGTCCCCTTGGACCTCCGGGTTAAGTTCCAGGAGGAGCTCGGCGCAACACTCGGCTCGAGGTCGGCCAAGGCAGCTCCGGTCGAGGAAAAAGTTGACCCCCAAGTCGGCTTCAGATACCATCGCATCATCCATAATTGTGAAGCGGCCCACTCCTTGGAGTTTGGTGATCAGTTTATAGCCACTGGGCCAGGCCCCGGGAAAAGCAAGCATTCTTTCTTACCTGGAAGGACGAGGTTCTTCAGCGTCTCGATTCCCACGGTACCCGAACCGGAGTTGAGGAGGAGAATATGAGCAGACTCCAAAGCTGCCTGCCCATTGGCAGCCCAGAGCCGCAATTGTCGATCATATTTACGCTCCTTTTCCGATAGTCCGTGGAGGATAGGTGGGGTTTGCCTCATGACAATTTCCGTCATTGCCGAAGTGTGTTTAACGACTCGTCTAGTCAATGATTGCAGATGCCCACGGCTTTGATGATATCTAGATGCCCCAAGCAATGGTGTGATTCGGGCACGCAAAAGATTTTTCAAACACGCACAAATATAAACCGCATTAACGATTGGAGACGCTGACGGCGGGGCTGAAGCTTGAAGTTTAATGTTGGTATCGGTCGACATTCATCCGCTGTGCGCTGGCAAGCACCACTTTGTCGCGGCAGGAAAGGTTCGCTGGGAGGTTCAGTGACGCACGGACCAAATTTTGCGTTCAGTCTGGGAGTGCAAAAAGTATTTTGTCCCCTTTCTTTCGTCCTCCATCTTTTTCTTTGTTGAGTCACCACATTGACGTTTTCTAAGCCACTTTCTGATTTATTACCGAGGAGCCACCATAATCTTTAGGAATGAGGTGTACTGCGTACACCGATGAGTTCCTATGCCAATAGTTCCCAAATTCCATCTCAGTGTAGTTGACTAGTAGTCTAGCCGGAGCACATCCCCGCACTGTGTGATCGCTGTGGTCACTGCCGGGTTTATGTTGGCCGTCGGTGCATAATCATGGCCGATGCCTTTTTGGCGTAACGCATATTAGACGCTTCCGCAAAGATTCCAAGGTGATAGATCATCTTACCTGGTGGTTGGGAAATACCAGGGTATCTGCTATAACAACATTCTGTCTCCGGCTAACGGCGAAAACGATGACCTCGGCAATATCGTCCGGCGTCAAGGGATCGCAACCGCTGGAAGTTGTCGCGTGAGCCAAGATTCTCATGCCGGACACAAAGCAGCATGCGGGTTGTTGAAGAATTCTCAAGAAATGGCACACTCACGCGTATACGGCGTCGGCTTTAGCCTTGTCGCCGTAGAACCTTACAATGGAAAACTCCTATCCTATCCATGAGCTGGCGTTCAACCCTGCATTGCGGATAGAATGAAAAGGAGAGGAGCACTCACGGTTTCCACCTGTCCCGGGGCGATCTCGATGACACGGATCTGTGTGGCAATCAACTCCTTGCGCAGGCTCTCGGTAAAACTTCTCACGGCAGCCTTGGTCGCGCAGTAGATGCCACCCCCAGGGTATGGCTCTCGACCTTGACAGGCATCAGATATCAAGTATCCACGTCCAGGGATGACATGCAGCATATTGCGACGACATACCGGCAATTGACCCAACATTGACAATATCACCGCTCCCTCCATTTGGCCTTCCCTGGAAGATGGGGAGCACGGCCTGGGTCATGTTGACGAGCCCGGTGAAGTTCGTGTCCACCATGTGCTTCATGTCCTCCCCCATAATCTCAGGGGCCCGAGCAACCCCTTTAACAATACCCCTGATGTCAATTAGTTAGCAGGTCTATTATCTTTGCATGGCGGGTCTAGGGCCAGTCTTTCATACGCATTGTTGATAAGCACATCAATATTCCTAAATTTCTCGGGGAGATTCTCTACAAAATCACCCACATCCTTCGGATTGCTCACATCCAACTGCGCCGGCCAAACCTCGACTCCCTCCCCGACCTCCTTCCGTATTGCCGAGGATATCTCTTGCAGGGTCTCAATACGCCGAGCCGCGAGGACGAGTTTCAGATCTCCCCCGGCGGTCCTCGCAAACTCGAAGGCTGTGCTTCTTCCAATGCCGCTGGATGCCCCGGTGATGAGTATTGTCTTGCCATGTAGGCGCTTAGCTGCAGAAGACATTGCCATTGAATCCGTGGCATGTGAAGCTAGAACAAGAGGCATCCAAGTGATCGTGAGTCGAGTCGCCTGCTTCGCGAGCACCCAACGAAGTTGAATGGATCTCTCTGTCTTGCTCAGTTGCCGTGTTCGCGGCAAAACGCGGCTGGCCGGCATTGGATCCACCTCAACTCTAACCCCAACCCTAGGAAGACAGGACATGGCAGGGTTGACGCTTCATATTTATAGCCACCAGATTATGATTGATGAACAATGTAGATATCCTTGCATTGTCTACGCAGATACCGACGAAGGTGCTCAAGCATCGCTGTCATATGGCAGTGCCTCGAAAGGGTTGTGATAGATACCGCCCCTCGCCCTCCCGCTCTTCGCCTTGAAAGGCGCTGCCCGTTTTTTGGATCCCCCGCTGGCTTCAACCGTTTCCTGTGCACGCATTGGCGACTCACTCTGGACCCAGAACCCCCCCAAGATAGCCTCCACAGCTGAGGTCGCACGAACCAAGGCGAAGAAGTTGAGAATGTCGTCCATAGCCGGAAAGTCGTCCAGGTGGGGTAACTCAAGTAGCTGCGCCAGGAGAGAGGAAACCGCAGGGTCATCACTCCCCTGCCGCATACGCACATTCTCTAGGACTTGCCTCAATATCCGGATTGAGTACAGACACGCCTTTGATATCGCCTCGAAATGCACCAACTCCCAAGGCACACGCCCTTCTTCTTCGTGCTTGATCGTGCTCGGTAATTTTCGCTGCAGCAGGGCTGCACCAACCGAGTCCTTCCCTGAGGTGCACGAGAGATCCACTTCCTGCCACAGAGTAAGGTAAAGCCAAAACCGTGTTCTATCGCCTTCTAGGGCGCGAATCCTTTCAAAACGATCCACGAGCTTCGATGCCGCTCTCTGGAGCTGCACCCTACCTAGGAGTTCAACCCGCGACCCCCTACGTTGGCCAGGCTGAATACGCTTGAATTCCCAGACACACCCAGCGTGACACGTGGAATGGAGCCCAAGGAACGAGTAAGCAATCTGCCTTATCTGGCTACCAACATCAAACGCATTTCCGTGGCCATGACTTTCGAGCAGGACAGGCAAGTAAATTCGAGCCTCGGTCGTCTGGCTGGTGTTTCCAGGCGTGACTGAGCAGCCCATGAGCGCCAGGACAAGCTCCGACACCCTTGGATCCAACAGAGGCGCCTCTGATAAGCTGCTAGAGCGTCTCGGCAATTGGAAAGTGTCAGTCCGTGTCAGATACGGAGCCACGAACCTTGCAAACTGTTCACTTTCCGGCTCCGAGGCACTGAACTCAATGGCGCGAGCAAGACTGACGCCCGGGGACTTATGCAGCTCGTATGCCAGGCGGGATAGACCCGGAGTGTTACTAGGCTGCGAGCCAGGCTGAAAACCGAGGCGCTCAGCGATGAGAAGGGGAGAGAACTCGGAGCATCTCAACGTTGCGCCGTCAGGGCCAGACGAGGCATATGTGGTGCTGAGGAGGGCCACGCTGCTCTCCCCAATGTCGAAGAGGAAGAGATCCGAGTCATCAGTGAGAATGACAGACTTCTTCGTCACGGCAGCCGAGGCACAGTAAGCGTCGGCCTCGCCCGGGACGACATAGGTGATGGGGGAGTAACGACTGCTTTTTAAGCACTCGACTGCCTCGGCAACCACAAATGAGTTATGTATGCGAGGATGGCCAGGCGCACCAAGCGTAGTCGATGGGAACAACTCATTCGGCGGCTGGATAGGTTCTAGGAGCTTGGCTGGACATCCCTCTCGATTTGCCTGGTAGAAGAGCTGAGCGTCTGTGGTAGCCCTGGTGGTTCTGAGGAGTCGTATTTCATGCTTCTGCGGTGGGAGGAAGCCATCAAAATAAATTGCCTCCCTGGACATTCAAAAAGAATTACTACATATTAGCCAGCGGGCCTCATCGTCACCTGTGGTACTTTGTGCATCTGGCTCGTTCCTCACACTGATATATTGTAGGCCGCTAGCTGCTCTATCCAGCGAAGGAGAGTTGCGCCAAGGATCCGACAAGACGGAATGCTGGATACATGGCGAGTGCAAAGACGGTGAATATGATATGCTAGGGCTGGGCCGTCGATGATGACAGTTCGGTTGTTAAGAGTTGAGTCTGTCGAGTAAGGCTGGAGGTAAGTCCTTAGTCGTAAGACCCCCATAGTTTACACCTTCACTGGTTGTTTGAGCCCCAGTGGCTTCGGCGATAGGCGTAAGTGCAACAGCGGAGGAGCACTCCTTCTCGTGATATTTAGCTTGGCGCCCTGCTGGGTCAGTGCTGCAGTGCGGTGCAAAATGTGGAAAGTGGGGTAGTCTCAAAGACTGTCAAAACCTTTTGCCCCTCATTGTAGGATACCCCGAGGCCCCGCGCAAGACCGCACGCCAAGTACCAAGGTACCTACCCCACCACCGTCCAGATGCTGACTCTCGAGCTCCTCCAAAAATCATGGGCCTCCTTGCGTAGCTCTGAAATTTTCAACAACCCAAACCAGGAGCTACAGCCATCACAATCGTAATCTTCAAGAAGACCCCAGCACCAGTTCCCAAGACACGGGCCTGCCTCTCTGTAAGAAGCCATCAATTGCGTCTCAAAGACCCGAGAATCAATAAACGGAGGGACATGGCGGCAGGTGCAGGAGACGCATTCCTCTTTGAGGACGCCTTCACCATCAGTAATGTCGACCAGAGCAAGTACGATCGCGTCGCCCGCATATCAGCCACGTCCACCGACAACATGACCACCATGACGCTAGACATCAACACAGAATTGTTCCCGTGCCAAGAAAACGACGGACTGGATGTTGTCATCGCGTCGTCGCTCTCCAGGGACGGATCCAAGGAAGACGAAAAGGGCTGGAAGGACGTCGAGAAAGCTGCCCAGGGCGCCGAGCCGAGCTTGGCCGACGACTACGAATATGTTTGCCACGGGAAGATATACAAGTTTGAGGATAGTGGCGACGAGGGCCAGACAATGTAGGGACATTACCAGCCTGGATTCAAGGCAAGTGCTAACGGCAGGTCTTTAGAAAGGCTTATATTTCGTTCGGCGGTCTCTTGATGGCCTTGGAAGGACACTATAAGAAGATGACGCCGCTCCGAGTAGAATATGCCTATCTCCTAGTCAGAAAATAGGGCTGCGCATGCGGCGGGATTGCGAGATCAGGGCTGGGGCGTTTGGCGCGGACCTGGGAAGGGTAGCGTGCGGCGAAGATGGCGACAGATTTCGTCCAAATCGACTTCGTTTTCCCTATTTAGGATTCCATGACGAATGAAAAAGTCGATCATCACGAGCGCGCAGTTGGGCTTAAACCTTCCTAGAGCTAGGTTGTGCTGAATGGCTTCGATATCGCAGAGGGTGAATGACTCGGCCTCACCGTCCTTGGGCACAGGTATCACATGGTCGGGGAGTTCGAGGTCGTACACCCATTGAAATTCGGGATAGATGAGGCCGGCCTCTCCGCCGGCTCTTTTATCTGTAATATGAATATACGAAACCGTACCGACCGGTTTGGCTAAGGTGCGGACAACGCTCTCGGGTAGACTAGCCTCCTCATCGGCCTCGCGGATGATGCACTCGAAGGGATCCTCGCCCGTCATGAGCCCGCCGGCGACGGTATTGTCGAGCATGCCCGGGTAGTTGGACTTGGTTGCCGCCCTCTTAGGAACCCAGATTTTGATGCCATGGCTACTCGAGGCGTTCTTGACGTAAGCCGTCATGTGAACGCCGTATCTATTCACCCCAAAAAGTCCCGCGGCTGACCTCTCCACGTTGAGACAGAGCTGCCCCTCTCTGTCGTAGATTGGCCATGGCTCGTTTCTCCACGTGCTCAGGATGTGAAAGGTCTGCTGTTTCCTCCAGTGCTGCGTAACCTGTTCAATGAACTTGCTTCTGTCCTCCACGGTTGAGCCACCTAAAATCAGTTTTATGTTTCCCACGCTTCCTGAATCGTCAATCACAATGTCTCCCCGCAGTTCCGGCGGCATTTGTTGCAGTTGCTCGACCACTGCCCGCTGAACAAAGCCAATGGGGACGCTACCCAGACTGTCCTCCCATAGCCAGAAATAGAGCGGCCGGAATGCCTCCTTGAGCAAGAGGGGAGGACCGGCATTGTCTCCTTGATACTCGGGAAAACTGCATTACGCTGTGAGTCAGCTGGGTGAGGACATGAGTGAATGGCACCAACCTGTCAACTTCCAACACCAGGTCAAGATTGGAGCGTTTGTGCGCCATTGAATGGCTGTGGTTTCCGTTTTTGACAGGTCGATATACGGAGTCGCTTGCGCTTTCTTCTGCAGCGAACTGTATTCAGCGCTTACTCCGTTATGCAAGACCTTACTTTTCTCAGGGGTTTTACTCTCTTCCCGGTCTTTTAGAGGGAAGTAAGACGTTAACCTATCTAGAATAGGCATAAATTCACGATGTAGCAATGAGGTGCTTTGGTCATTTAGACCAGTGGCTTATGTCCCCTCTTGTCGCCTGTGCTAGCGGGCAAGACCATCCACGTTGTGTCAATTGCCCCACAGCGGTAGGCGCAAGCCACCACCACATCTGACGTTCCTCCTGCAGGTATGCCATGGTGGGTATGACACCGTTGCGACAGCTGCATCGAGCATAAGAGACACAGACAACATTTCGATGCGGGAGGTTCCAGTCCAACATTTTACGCGCCAAATATAGGTTCCGCCGTTATTGCCAAAATTTTCTAGCATCAAGTCTCAATGTCACAACCGGTCGGCATCGTCCCAGCCGGCCTGCCCGTCATCATCGAGCCGACGTCAAGGCCATCAGACACGTCACTGCTGTACGCTCTACCGACAGACAAAGCCTTCTCGCACATCGTAGTGTTCCTCCTGCCCGGAATCACCCTTCCACTCGAAACAGCCATCTCAATCTACCTGGCCACAGAACAAGAGGTCAAATCAACAAACGTATCGGGGCAGACGCCCAACTTCAAGTTCCTAGGCGGCATCGGCCCAGGCAAGGAGAGCGCCGTTTTCAAAGTGAGCAGTAGTGGGTCATCTACCGCCGGAGGACTCGTCGTCGGCGTCTCGGTTGAGCCAGCAGTCTCAGTGTCCCAGCAGATAGCTGAACTGTCGGCCTCCAAGCCTTTATCTACGAGCACCACCGGTGCGATAAACACGGTGGCTCTGGCCCAAGGCATCATCAGAAATGCTTTCAACTTCCTCGCAAGCTTCAGCGGCACGGCAGGCCCGGGTCAGGTGGAGGTGGTCCCTCTCAAGGCATTCGAGGAGTGGTGGCGCAAGTTTGAGGGTCGGATACGATCCGATCCCAGTTTCCTCGAAAGGCAGCTAGATTGAAAATGCTGCACGATTTTGTAGAAGTAGTCGTGAGTTAAAGACAACCTTTCTAGTTCTCGAGCCGGGGCCGGAATAATATTACTACAGCATGACTGCATACAAGACCTCGCGACGCCCCAAGATAATGCACAATTGCCGTCCCGTCCTGATGTTTTAACTTTAACTATGCCTCCAAGCGCCACAAGATTCCCGCCGGGGGAATATAACGTACAATTTAATCCTCTCTCAGGGGCTTCATGGGCGCACTTTTCAACCGTGTTGGACTGCCCGCCCGACTCCGCCGCCCGGCGTTCAGCATCTGAATGCTGCTTGGAGCAAGCCGTTCCCTGCTTTCCGTTCTCACGGCCAAACCACTTCTGTCCATCACCGGTCCAAACCTGCCATCGTCGGCCCGATCACCAGCGATGGTGGGTGTTAGGAGGCCCGACGACTTTGCAGTCCGAGAGGGCTCCGAGTCATCGGAATCGTCCGAGTCCTGTCCTCCCAACTCGAATTCATCGGCAAGCCCTTCCTCCAAGACCCTCTCGTACACGGTCGAGTTGCGGCCAAAAATAGATGCCAGAGAGAATCCCCAGCCCTTGCGCTGAGCCCTTCGCCGTCGACCGCCTGTACGGATCCTGCCGCAGATTCGTGGCCTCCTGTCCCTCCTCAACAGGAGGAAGCCAGCTATCAGAATGACGACAAACACCCCAAACAAGGTCGCGGTTGCGTTCGACCGAGCCTTGCCCATGAGCTCGTCTGCCGTTTCTCCCCACGTATCGTCATCGTCATCATCCAAACCTATGCCGAGAGTCTGATCCGTCGAGCCAGCGTACTCGAAATCCGGAGGTATGCCGGCCTGGTTGCTGCCGAAGCCTACAGGGAGCGTGCTGCCTTTGGGGGGAACCTGTCCAGCAGCATACAGCAGCATCTTGCCGAGGGTCCAGCTAACTTCGATGCCGTCTATGCTGTCGACAGGTCGGAAGGGATCGGCAAATCCATGGGCCTGCACCTTCCCGGCCGCAGAATTGGAGACGTTCACACCAAGCGTTGGCGAGGCATCGAGATCGATGCGGGGAATTCCAATGCCGTCATACAGCACGTTGATGAGCCATGACGCCTTAAAACATGCCTCCTGAGCATCTTTAGCTTTCTGCTCTGGACCCTTGTGCTTGCCGCCTTCTAACTTGGCCGTGATATCATCCCATTCTTGACTGCAATAGTCGGCCACCGCCTTTTGGTAAGTTGCTACGTCATAAGCCTTCTTCTTGTCCTTTTCGAAAACCCCATGCGTAGCATGCCAATACTCTGAAACGCCGACAAAGTGATTGACATCAAAGTCGATTGCTGGTACGTGTTGACCATTGAGTAGACACGGGCTGTCGACGCAAATGGCATCCTTTCCCAGGAGAGGATACGTCTGCCTCAAGCACTCGGAAAACCTTCCCGTTCCGGTCAACGTGATGTTGCCGTGCGTCGGTTCGGTGGCGGAGGTGAAATCTCCGTCGATGGTTGTGCGCAGGCCACGAGGCATACATGGATCTGGGAGGTCGCCATCTCCAGCGGCTCCATAGAGATCTTCAAGCCTCTCGATGTATCTGTGCCGAGCCTGGTCTACGCCAAAGCCCAGAAACGTGGCTGAGAAGACCCTGTATTCCTGCCGCGATCCATCCAAATTCCGCAAGCGAACCAATTTCAAGTCGTTTGCATGCCTCTCTGCCTCGGTCGCATTGGGCGCAAAAGCGATCTGCGCCGATGCGCCGCCCATGTCCAGGAACCCATAGGTGTGGTGACCTTTCCCATGATTGTGGTGTTTCGCGTCGTCGAAGCCGCCCAGTAGATAATTTGCTGCTAACCAGCCGTAAATCCCCTCCGTTTCGCCTGATATCACCTGGATGTGACTATCGCAGTCTGGAAGCAGGAAGCCCGTATTCTCCTGCAAGTAGGCGCATATCTCGTCCAGAATTGCCACCTGCTGAGCCTGAGGAAGCAACCGCATGCCAGCCGTGGCCATGAGAAAAACTGGAGTGTCAGGAACCTTCTTTGGCGGGATTTCCTTCAGAGCGACGTCTATAAGGGATTGGAGATGCTCCGGCCCGATGTCGTCTGGTCGATCGGCGAACGAAGATATGCCCGGTCGGATTTTCTGGTTCTTCTTCAGCTTCAACCGCGGCAGGGATTCGAGCTCCTCAAGAGATGCATGGTCGATGGCCTTTATCGCGTCTTTCCACTTATAAATGTACACTCGGGTCCCCGTCGAACCTGCGTCGAAGACAACACCCCATCTTGCTGCTCGACAGTCATGTTAGTTGGGAGGAGGCAGGAAGGAAACGTCATGTGGGCCGTACACTTTTTCCCCATCCGTCCTGGTCCGCGAAGGCTCTCTCAGGCGATACGGAAGATGGTGAATATCACTTGTGCTCGAGATTGGTTGGAGGCCGGCGAGACTGATAGTTGCGAACTGTCCCTTGGATTCGTCACGGAAATACAATGCCAATATAGGCGAGTGGAACATGTCCGAAGCAAGGCTGACTGAGCGACGGTTAGCAAAACCCGAAGGTTCATAATTCACCGCCTTCTATCAAGATTCAGGACGGGATCAAGATGAAATCATTGAAAAACCAAAGTCGAGTCCTCTCGGTACGATTCGTTATGGGGCAACGTCCTTTTATCAAAGCTGTGTCCTATCCGAAATTGTTTTAAAGTGGGGCAATCCTTATCCGGGTTTTGCCACTAGCGACGCTAATCAGAAAAGACAGGAGGTTTCTGGGCAGCCATGTGGATTGCCGTAGTCCTTTCTCGTATTCTGCTTCTCCGATCTGCGAATATCTATGCCATTATTCGTCACATTATTCATCTTCTGTTCGTTTTTATCTCTTGCATGAGCGGGTGTTAAGGATTATGCTATATTATGTTCACTTTACTTCCATGCAAACCGTGCCACCCGTGGAAAAGCAGTGTCGTATACACACAGTGTGTGGACAGTATTTGTACCTTCAGACTTCCCAGGCTCTCCGCATAAGCCCCACCAAGGGCTCCTGCAGCATCAACAGCTGGAGAAATTTTCCAACTATGAAGAACACTACAGAGGCTGATCTATTTTGAAAGCATTTCACACCACTCTCCTAAATCAACATAGAGGATATTGACTGCTGTCACATCCGTCGATGTTTGAAGGACCGCTCAAGAGGATACAATAACTTCTTTATAAGATGAGGTACGTTTCGCTTTGTTACTCTAGCCGACGTTAGCTCGACTTTCTGCCGCTTCGAGATGATTATTCCAACACACTTCAATCTGTCAATCCACTGAATGCCGATATGTTGAAAATACCAAACCTGAATTTTATGATCAAAGCCAACTTTGACGAACCTATTTTCTTCGCATCTCCTTGGGTAGCACTTTTTTGCTAACTTTGGACCCAACATAATCAAACAGGTATCCACCATCAAGTATTTCTTGAACCTCCACCATGATGGCTGTCGACGAAGCCGCTATCCAAATATCCAAAATAGCAGGCCACTACCTCGTCTTCGACTCTAAAGACATCGCTCGTCTCCGACGACATAGCAACATCTGTGCCCCCTTAGTGGGTACCTCAGTCCAGAGCCCCGGCCAAAATACCTTCCTCGGCGTGCCGGCGGAGCTCCGAGCCGAAGATGCCATCCTCCTGGCGGACCAAGGCGTCGCCGTAGTACAGGATGACGCAGAAGCATCGCTTTCTCTACTGTCGGGCCGAGAAGGGTCGACAACCAAGGACGACTACAAGGCTTGGTTACGGTCTCGGCGGTGGACATTAAATGCAGTGTACCTCCGGGATCAGGAGCAACGGAGGAGTGAAAGCCAAAAGATTGCGCAGAGTAAGACGGGGCAGGCCGCGCCGCGTGCCATGCCGGGGTCGTCGGCGTCCCAGTCAGTTTCGGTGCTGTCTTGTGCCGTTAACCCAGCGGCCAATTCGAAAGAGAGTGGCGGGGACTTTATCTCTAGGCCAAGCCGTATAGACGGCCACGGCGCTCTCCATTCTCACCTTCAATCTAAAGGTTACTACATGATGCCTGGGATTCGATTTGGTTGCCAGTACAGCGTTTATCCAGGCGACCCGTTCCGTTACCATGCTCACTTTCTGGCCAACGAGTATGGGTGGAATGAAGAGATAGCTCTCATGGACCTCGTAGGAAACGGTCGCCTGGCCACTGCCGTCAAGAAAGGATTTTTGCTGGGGGGTGAAGACACGAGCGTAACGGGGGAGAAAGGCAGTGCCAGGACAAGGACAATTTGCATGGAATGGGCAGGCATGTAGATGAGCAATAAATTCTTCGGGTTTGCTCAATTTCTCTGTACCGAGTAGGTAGAGTAACGCTATCTAACATCCGCATGGGCGACCAAGGTCCTATGGAACGTAAATGCGACTGAAGCTGCTCACTTCGCGCCTGCAGCAAACACACTTGTCAAAGTTGTTCATGGCCAGGGATACGCGGCAATCATCGCAGAGACTCAAGCAGCGACAGGGCCACACGATGACGGTTCTCGGCATGCTTTGGCACACAACGCATTGCGGGCCCTCATGCCCCATGCCCGCGCCGCCAGTTGCCCACGAACTCGAACCCGTCTGATCTTCAGACGGTGTCTGCGCTTGCGTACGTCTGGACAGCAGTATTTGTTCAAGAAGCATGGCTTCTTCTTCCGGACCTAGCTTGCCAGCCCGAGCTATTGATCGTCGGTCGGCAATTATTGCACCTGTCCCTCGCGAACCGAGCACCTCAGATCGTTGAAGCTGCCGGACCTGGCGGTAGCGCGATCTCGTCATGATGCCGTCGCTTGCAAGGTGCGTGGATAGTGCCCGAGCTTCTTCCTGCTCCTCGGGGCTTCTTGGATGGAGCAGCCGTGCAAGTTCTGATGTGTGCATGGGCATGTCCACGAGCGGGCTTCCCTCACGAGAGAATTGAGGGGAGCGTTGTGTCGGCGTTCTCTGACCATGTCTGTCTTCTTCGTCAGCGTCGCTTCCCCAGTCGCTAACCCAGCCCGTCTCGTCTTCGTCGTTGGTAGTTTGAGAGATGACGCTCGTTGTGTCGAAGTCATCATGTCCCGCGTTAGGCATGTAGTCTCCGCTCCTGTCGACCAAGCCCCAGGCACCGCCACGGAGCCACCAGTTATACAGCCGCGCATCAAGCTCTTCCTCGTTGAACCCCCCCGGCCAGCGGCTGTCGGCCTGAATGCGTTGCCTGACTTCGGTTTCAACGTCGACCTGATCACCACGAGGAATACGAACTCCTGCGATCGTGCCGTGCGCCGAATGATTAGCCTGGTGACCGTTATCTCGCTGGCCCAAGCGCTTTTCGTCTGTCGCCGGCTTAGGACTGCGAATGAGCCATAGAAGGGTCCGGGGCTGCCAACGAAGGCCAAGAGCGGCCATAAGCTTCAACACCATCAAAGCCCAGGCTTTGAGCAAAATCCTGTTTATGTTGATGACGAAGTCCAGTGCCATCAGCCACCGGCCGCTTCGCTCCGATGCTCCGACGGCGTCACCCAGCCTCCGATCCGCACCCGATCGCGCCTTGGGAATCTTCTGCGCAGCTCTTTCGCGCGCGAAGCCGCTCGTTGCAGATCCCTGCCCGGTACTTTGCACAGGGATGAGTCCGATGGTGCCGATGTTGAAGTCGTGTCTGGAGCCCGGCCCCGAGCTCCTCTGCCATTGCATTCGCAACTCCTCAAGCTCCTGGAACCTCTCTTCCTCGAGCCATGTGTGGTGCTTTAGGTTGACGCTGCGATCCTCATTTAGGTAGACCGCCTCGCTCGCCAAGGTAATAGCACCGAAACCAGTCCTCAACAGAGCTGTATAAAAGTCCATCTCCCTGCTAATACGAATGTCGGAAAGTGATATGTTGGCCTGCATGTTTCTTTGCGCCAGCATCAGCCTCTGCCTGAAGCCCATATCCTCGGCTTGCCCAGAAGGTGGTGCCAGGGCCGAGAGAAGAAGAGCAAAGACGTAAATGGAAAAGCACATTGCAATGCCCACCAGTACGAGAACGTGCGGCACGAATCCTATGATGCAGACTGTGGGAAATCGAAGGAGGCCTTGGCTCGCTGGATTCTCAAGAGAAAACGCCAATGCGCTCCACAAGATGCTTCCCATGAAGCAGAGGCCCCAGAAACCCGTGCTGAAGAGGCGAAATTTGGCTTGCAGATTGAACAGGGCCAAGAGGTGGCTGGTTATGTGGCTAAATGTTGATAGTAGAGCGACGAGCAGAACCTCGGGGCTCGTGTTGACCCTCCGGAGTATCATGGACCTGCTGATAGCAATAGTCGAACCGGCCGTTGACGAGGCCGGTGATTCGCTTGCCCCTGAAAAAATACCCCAGCCGAGTTGGTTGCTGATGGCAGCATCGGCCTCTGCAAATGCGAGAGAGTGCTCGAAGAGTGTCATGCCCGTCTCGGCAGCAAGCGGTCGGCCTTGCACGGCGCAGGATATTGTCTCGAGAAACTGGCTTAGGCAGAAGGTGCCAAACAATGGCCAGAGCAGAGACAGCGATCCCCGAAGCTCATGTGAGCTGCTGGGCGGTTTGTCGGGTATCATGTTGACCGCCAAGCAGGCATCGCGGTCCGACGGCCGCAGGAGCAACAAGGAGCTTAGGCCGTGTAGGAAGTGGCTATTTTGCGAGAACATGAGGTCGGAGCTCTTGCTCGAATCACCCCACCGCATCTCGGCAAATTCGGCTGACGTCTGGCACTGCATCGACTGCAAGAGCCGTCGGGCTTGCAAGCCAAAGAGAACTAGGGGCAAGATTCGTATCAGAAGCCTGGCGTGCCATGGAAGGACTAATCGCCGACGAGTCGTGGCGAAGATATGGGCTCGGTTCAGGATGACGGCCATTGCGATGCAGCAGAGGGCCCATTTGCTCGTTGCGTAGCTGAAGACGCTTCCCAATCCCTTCGTTCCTTCCACCGAGAACTTGGACGCTGCCACGGTTGGGTCAGCATCGAGGCCGAACGGCATCGCCGTCGAGGAGCTGTGTGCGGTGCCGGTGCTATCCATTGCCATGCCTGAAGCGCCGTCGAACATGCGGGACTGCGTGGCATCGGCACCAATCGGCTGCCCGAAACCGTCGATGGTGTCTGGGAATGATATGAAGGACCCGAGCCGCTTGACCATTCGAGGGCCTGCTAGGATAAGGTCTTCGAGAGACGGGGCGAATTTCGTTACATTGACGGAGTATCGCAGATGCTGGGCTGTCCAGTGAGTCCAGTTGTGCCAAGCGCCGTGGGATTCGGGCGTCGGAGGAACCAGCGTCATTTCCGACACCGATTCTCGTGTTCTCGTCTGGTCGGCGATCTGAAGGTAACGGATCAAGGCTTGGGAGTCCGTCGGGCTAGCAGCAGCCTCATGCCTTGTCGGTGCTGGCTCGGAACCGCTTACACCATTGGGAATTTGACTTGATCGTCGTTCTGGAGACTGTGATGCCACACTGCTTATCACGGGGCGTACGGGCACGTAACTTGGCCTACCTCATCTATTCGGCTGGAGCTGTTGTGGGGTCCGGCCCGGAAATTCTAGCGCACTGTACGTCTGTACTCCGCGCAGCAGCCCTTGCCCCATGCGACTCTTCTAAAGTCGCTACTGACATGCCTATGGATAATAACATCCCCTACTCGCGGCGGTGCACAGTGCGCAGTGCATAACGCTCTGTATTTGTACGTATAGAGGCAAGGAGGCAACGTAACAGAGGGTCAGGGATACCTCTCCAGAGCATACTAGTGACGTCACAACACTAGTTACCCAGCAGTAAGCAAGGATTTGACGGGAAACACGGACGTTTGCAAGCGATAGACATGCGTAAATATGGATAGTGAGAACATCGAATGTCTCATTCAGGAGTAAGCAATAGAATTCGTTACTTCTTTGAACCCCTCTACCGACTGTCAAGAATCGCCTATCTATCTCTGTCCGCTCTTAGACTGAGCCCCGGAAGCTTGGTCCTAAGCTCTGCGCCCGAGGGACTGAGTCAGGCTAGTTGTTAGAGGATGAATAGTGCCCCTGGCAGCCTGAACTGCCTTGCTCACCAAACGCGTGTGTAGAAGGCTACTGTCAGACAGTGGCAGCTGACCCTTTAGCCAGAGGCTCGTAATCTCGTCTCTTTCCGGCATGTAGGCAACGCAGCACGCGGCAAGTATAGAAGATTCCGCCGCGACTGGGTCGAGGACAATGTTGGGAGGTCCAGAGGCTTCAGCTGGTACGACGAGTGCCGCAGCGCCGCCAGCCACGATATCTACGCAGTCGATTCCTGCATCTGATATTGCTGCAGATGCAACCGTGATGCAAGCACTCAAGACATTCATCAGATCCCACTCCTCGTCACCGCTGGCCTGGGAAGCCTCGCGCTCCTGGTCACCTTCAATAATGGTGACTATGATATCCACTCCGCTTTTCGGCCACCGGTCGGCAATGATGGCCCCCCGAATCGCGGTCTCCAGGTGGACGCCAAGATCTCGCTCCGACGAGTCCCTCAAGTAGCCTCTCCGTTGGCGAGTAGCAAAGGGTGCAAACTTGACATGGGTAGAAACGACAAGTTGCGGAGAAAACGGGGCTGATCGGGGGAGTGCTCGAGGGCCGTGGACTGTGCAGGTGAGTTTCATGCCGCTTGCTTTCTGGCCCATCCGTAGTTCGGTCTGCGGCGGCTCTACTTCTAAATATGCTGAGCCTGAGGCTGTCGGGGTAAGCCCGGTTTTAAGAACTGTCGGATATACTAGATTAGATGCCTTCGCAAGCTAAGACATCTCGGCCAGAATGAACTTACATATGCCTCTGACAGCATTGTCTTGTCTCTTCCTTGGCAGCGACTTCCGCGGTTCGTCGAATACTGGCGGGCACGTTGCCGCAAATGGCCCGTTGATACGTCTTCTATCGGACATCCTGGGCGCATCCAAACACGATTCCCTGGATGGTTCGTCGGCTGCCAAAATAAAATAAATTTATAGGAGATTCGCTCTCTTTAGCCCTGAATGTACGGCGTCCGAGGAATGTCTCGAGAAAAAGAAAAGAGAATCGACGACAGCTGGGAGAAGAAATACCACTTTGATAGCAACTAGGAGGGTTGACGGCTACGAGTATAACAGGAGGAGCACTCAAACTCAGTTCTTGGTCTTGGCGAAGTGGGCGTGAACTGTGGAGCAAGTACAGACGAGCTGCGAAATATGTGAACTGTGATCCGAGGAGGAGCTCCTTTCTCGACCAGGCCCCGCTTCACCCAAAGCACCACTACTGAGATAATGTACGTATATCCTCTATCACCATCTGAACTTGGGAATGTGGAACTACTTTTATTGTTTTCAATGCAAATGATTTTCAATTATGATTTACGGTAACTGAAGCAGGAATGGAAGGAAGGCAAGATTAATTTTCTTCCTTATCTCGTAACGCTAGTTCTTTTCCTCATCCTCTGCTAAGAAGGCCAATCAAACAGAGTTCTTGATATGGGCGGGCTGGCAGTAAAAGTAGAGAGGCTCTAGGATAGACCTCTATATATATACTCATCACATCTAGAGTAACGACTAATGAGGAAGGGTCTCGAGAAGCACGGGAACTCACCTAGAGCAGCAATATGCCGGAGTCTGCTTGCTCGTAAATCATGGCTCCTGATACAATACTGTGATATCTCGTTAGCCTCTATCTAGCCTCGAGATTTCGTCGGATAAATGATGGCATCGTGTCCTCTGTCAGAGTAACCAGTTTGTTCATCCACCGGACCGGCCATGTCCCCTCCAACTACAGAACGTAGCCGAAAGAGAACACGGCACTGGAGCCTCATGACAACCAAGAAGGTCAACTCCACAACCCGTCATCATCTCGAAAGATTAGGGTTTGGGAGGATGGCTTGGTCGCAGTGGTATCATAGAATGGATAAACATGTATCATCATCCAAGGTAGAGGTGCCGGTAACCGAGAAGACGCCGTCAACCTACCATGCCATGAGTTTGTGAACTGCGAGAAACACAGCTTCGGATATATCGCCTCTTTGCGTGGCGTCCCTATTTAGCGACACTGGGAGTATTAGCTACGGCCCCGGGAAGAAAATAGTCGTCGAACTAAACGAGATGGGAGCATGAAGCATCAGAGATGTTTGGATTTGGTATTGGTTCTCTTCATAATTTTTCAGAAGCAGAACTGAAACACAAGTCTCATCATGAAAGAAGACTGAAAAGAAACGACCGAAAACAAACGGCCAGAAAGTAGAATATGAATCTTACCTCGAGGAGAGAGGTTGTGTCGCTTCGACGCTCTCGGGGAGACTGCATCGGGTGCTTCCTTGAAGGGGCAAGTTAGCGTCGTCGGATGGGAGATCAATGGGGATTGTGGCTACTGGATGGATAAAAATCAGATGGTAGTGCATGTTTGTTCAGAAGCTCAGGTAGTCGCTGGAACAGTGGATATGATTTCATCTTGTTTGCAGGTCATGAAGGAAGGCGGATCTATATAGTACGTACCAGAATCATAACTCTCGCCGGCTCGCCGGAAGCTGCCTAGAAGGAAGTGAGAGGCATAGATAAACCGGGCTATTTACCGCTGTTTGTTTAGCAAGTGCGTATTAGTGAAAGCTGGTTGCGCGCGTCCATCTTTGCATCTCTGCGTGGCCTCGGGGTGGAAATTTGAACTTCGGAAGAGTTTTGTCGAAGCCCTACAAGTTAAGTGTTGGAAAGAAAATTTCGTGAGGTCCGCACTTCACCGAGTATTCGTAAGAGCTGGTAGTTATTGGTTGGCACGTGGCGGACGGCCCGGCAGGCTGTCAACTCCTTGAACACCTGCGCCAATGGCAGACAGTTCGACAAGCAAGACCCAGTGCGAATTTGAGTGCGAATAGCACCCCTTAACAAAAGTCTCCCATAACTTCATTCGACAAGTCCGAGACATGGGCATGCTAACGCCACGAAGCAGAAGTGACCAACCTCACCCATCGCCCTTCACGTCGACCTTCCAATGCCGGTATTTGACCCAAGACGAAGACGAAGACGAAGCAGATGAACAGAGAGCCATGATGCGCTTCTGAAGACTACAATCTAAATCAACCTTCAGCTTGGAAGTACAGGGGCAGGAGGTGGCGCACATGCCAGTGTCTTGAACATCGAAAATGATTCCCCGGCACCACTCGGGGCATTTTGCTAATGGCTACCCAAGGGGGAATACTTTCGACATATCCCCTCACCGGTACGAGATATATGGCCCCGGCTCCGCGGGAACCTTATACACTGGGGAGACATGGTCTTGCTAACTGCCACGTCTTTTTCAGATTCCAACCGCGATCATCTAGCACGGCATTGCGGCGACGGCGGGGACTCCTGACCAAGGTGGCGGCTGCCATTGCGGGCCTCTTTCTAATCAGCTACTTTATATGGCCACGCAGCTCGATAACGTCGACTCTCTCGCTTGGCCTACTAGGAAACGCCGAAGAAGTTCAACTCGAGACAGTTCGATACTATGACCTGAGCCATGTCGAGGGAACTGCTCGTGGCTGGGAAAGAGAGGAGCGTATCCTTCTCTGCGTACCACTGAGGGATGCAGAGGCTCACCTTCCCATGTTCTTCTCCCACCTCCGCAACTTCACGTATCCCCACCGTCTCATCGATCTCGCCTTTCTAGTTTCCGATTCCAAAGACCATACCCTGCAGGTTCTCTCGGATAGGCTCGAGGAGATACAGGCCGACGAAGATGCTACACAGCACTATGGCGAAATCTCCATCATCGAGAAGGATTTTGGACAGAAAGTCAACCAGGACGTCGAAAGCCGGCACGGGTTCGCCGCTCAAGCCAGCCGACGGAAGTTGATGGCGCAAGCCAGGAACTGGCTCCTCAGCGCGGCACTGCGGCCGTACCACTCATGGGTCTACTGGCGAGACGTCGATGTTGAGACCGCACCCTTTACCATTCTCGAAGATTTGATGCGCCACAACAAGGACATCATCGTGCCCAACGTGTGGCGACCGCTCCCAGACTGGCTCGGTGGGGAGCAGCCCTATGACCTGAATTCGTGGCAAGAATCAGAAACAGCGCTGGCTTTGGCGGATACGTTGCATGAGGATGCTGTCATCGTGGAGGGATACGCCGAGTACGCTACCTGGCGGCCGCATCTTGCTTACCTTCGAGACCCGTACGGTGACCCGGATATGGAGATGGAAATCGACGGCGTGGGCGGCGTCAGCATTCTCGCAAAAGCTCGTGTCTTCAGGTCTGGCGTTCACTTCCCAGCTTTCAGCTTCGAGAAGCATGCCGAGACGGAGGGATTTGGAAAGGTAGGAACCCAGTTCGGACCTGACGGGCGAGACGCGCGCTAACCGTAACCTGGCAGATGGCCAGACGCATGGACTTCTCGGTGGTGGGTCTTCCACATTATACCATCTGGCATCTCTACGAGCCCAGTGTAGACGACATTCGTCACATGGAAGAAATGGAGAAGGCAAGGCGAGCTCGCGAGAAGGAGGAACAAGCAAAGGCAGCGAAGGTCAAGAAGATCAAGGAGGAATTTGGAGATGCGAACAGCCAATGGGAGAAGGACAAGACGGACATGACGAATCTTATGGCCCATGGCAAAGGTGCGAAAGGTGACCAGAAGGACGGGGCTGTGAGGAGCTAGACCCCAACGTGCGAAGACCGTCGGCGGCGTATTTTGACTATGGCGGGATCCTGGTGAACCTAGCCTTTTTTCTTTTGCGGCCCTACGGACAAACACTCAGCATCAGTATCGGCTCTTCACTTAGACGGTTAGAGGAGTTTCAGGTGGACTACGGGCACAAGGTAGTACGTGGGACCGGTAGATTTCCGGTTTCAGCGACATGGGCACCCTCAGCGACATGAATGTGTATGGTAACTTGTGTCACAAAATTTTCACAGGGAGGGCTTTCCCGAGCTCGTCTCTATAGTCTATCAATGCGTGATGGCGTCTTCTACTACTTTGCCCCTTTGGCGTTTTCGGTGGCCGGCTGCCCCGGTTCGTCTACAGCCAGGTCGCCCCTTAAATCGGGCATGAAACGGTCAATCCGCTTCCATGTTTCCGTCCAAACTTTCTCCTTGGTTGCATCGGCGCTGGGCGGTACCAGGTACCCGTTACTCGCCATGAAGAGAACCACGTTCTTAAGGTTTTCCCGGACAGCTTCTTCCTATTCTCGCGCAAGCCACGTTAGGTAATTGCACCAGGCTAGCCAGAAAGACGAGAGAACAACGTACCAGACTATCACCCTGACCGCTATTCATTAGACGGTCCATTATGTCAATGATCTTGATCCACAATTCGAGTACTTCCTCCCACGCCGGAAGTTGTACAAGGTATTGCAAGAAGACCTTGCATAGCAACGACGCGGCCTGAACCCTCATCTCGCTCATGCCGTCGCGGTCTGATGAAAAGACCTCTGGCTTGAGAAGCCGCAGGATGAGCGGGAACAGCACCTTGCCAAACACGGCAGCCCACTTGTCGCCGTCACTTGCAGTGAGGTCCACAGAATGCAACGTCTTCTGGAGAGAGCTGAAGGCGACGTGCCGGACATCTCGACATGGATTTGTGCATTGTGCCGTAAGGGCCTTGAAGATGGGGAGCCAATAAGCCGACCAAGCTACGCAATTGTCAGGAACATGTGCTTGAAGGTTAAGATGGCAGAAGGGGGAGAAATCACACTTACCCTCACTCGATTCGAGGTGGGACTGCTTCATCAACTGTGGAATGCGGCCCGTCATGCTGTATATAATGGTGACAGCCTTGAGTCCTCTGGAGATAAGCTCATTGTCCACTGGGGGCTTCTTTGCCGGGACTTCTTTTCGCCCCTTGGCATCCGGCTTGCTCTTGGGTGCTACCGCATGCCGCGAAGCGGATGCAAAATCGGCCAGAAGTGAGATGGCCGCTTCATAGTTGTCCGCCATAATTGCCGGCGGGTTCCCGCTCGTGCCCCGCTCTAGAATCTCGAACACGACGCGCGACGAGGATTTCCTACCCCCAAGCGAGCGGAGGATGGTCCAAAAGTCTGGAGACGTCATGATCTCACTACGTAATGGCCCAGCGTCGTCGATGCATAGGCGAAGACCCTTGAGAATAAGTGGGGCAGCGGCTGAGAGAATGTCGGGAGGGAAGCTCGAAAGTGTGTGAAGTAGGATTGGGACGTTGACAAAATCATGGTCGTAGCCGGCCTGGAGAAGCCTGAGGAGATAGAGAGTTGCCCTTGACACGATAATGGAATGGCGGCTCGCCGGGGTACGGAGTATGGCAAATAGTGCCTCGGTTACTTGCTTTCCCAGCGCCTCGATGGTAGCCTCGTCTCGGAGGGCCAAGACGGTGCAATATTCGAGTATGTACACCACGGCGGCATCATACTGCAGCGGCCCACCGTCTACCTTCTGTCCGTTGGCAGGGGGCGTGGGTGGTGTTAATGGCACATTTTCAGCCTTGACACTAATGACGGATGCGTCTTGATCCTCAGGGAGCTCATGCAGAAGTGCTTCGACGAGCCGGGACAGATCGTCGACGGCAAAGTTCGCGATGCGGGCAAAGACATGACCCATGCTACACTGGTTAACGCAATCGACGGCGCAGAGCGTGCTTTCCAGCTCTTCGTCTGAAGGCTCCGGGGGGTCGTCGGCAGCATAGCTCGTGATGTAAGATGTGAAGGCCGAAAAGAATCCAGTTTCGTTCGCCTTGGATGCCCGGTCGACCACGTGTGACGGGCTTTGCAACGGGATGGGCGGGATGCCAAGCTGGTCCGAATGGGTGGTGGAGAAGAAGGGGGGGATCAGTGAGTTGGAAAACAGGTTCAGCCAGATGCGGATAATGTGCTTCCAGCTCCGCGAAATCATGTGCTCGTTCCCGGAAACAACGCGGAAGAGGACGAGCATGGCTAGCTGGGCTCTGAAGTCCCGGCCCAGCTTGACGGCCAGTTCGCTCACCATGACGCTGTTGTCTCCGGCTTGGACCTCGGTGTTCAGAGATGTGTTGAAGGAGAGCGGGACGGCAATGGTGGTCATGTGGCTGAGGCAGTAGACAATCTGATCTAGTGCTTCCGTCACGCCATACTTGGTAGCTATCCGGGCGCATTCGTCGAATCCGGTTACAACTCTTGCAAATACTGCATCGTCGGACGCTGACATGAAGACGTACGCGAGAGTTGAGACAATGGGTCGCCAAGTGGTGGAAAACATGTCTGCATCGTACACATTGCTGTCACACTTGATCAATTCTCCCGCCATGTCGGCCTTTAGCAGAAGCTCCCTCCACGCGTAGTCGAAGGCGTGCTCGTTGTCGTGTTCGTCAGGCAGGATGATTTCGTTGGACTTGATCTCCTTGTATATGTCTTGCAGAAACTCAAGAGAGAAATTCTGGCCGTCGTTCTGGCCGCGCAGGTTTCTCGCAAAATCTTCTAGCTCCATACGCTTCTGCTTCATATTGGGGTTGTGCTGGTCCGTGTTCAACATGATGACGGCGTATGTGAGAATAAAGACGGCGTCTTTGTTGGCCACTTCGGCTGGCATCGCATTTTCGTAGTACTTCTCCGAGAAACAAGTGACAATGCGCTCAATAAGGGGTGACTCGCCGGGGAGCCGGAATGACTCGAGGAGAGCCCGCAGTGCCTCGTCGATCCGCTTCCCACCGAAATCGAAGAGATCCATGAAGGCATCCAGGATAAGCTCGTTGCCTCTCTTGGACAAGAAATCGCCCAGCACCTTCTTGGAAACGCGGGAGGTTCCCTTGAGAAACTTGGCCACCGACGATGGGCTGCGGGCATCCTCAATAATGCCCTGAGCCTCCAAATATCCAAGCCCTCCTTTGGGGCTCTCGTTAAACTTGGTGGCCCCTTTGATGATTATTTTCTTACGCTTCCGCCGGAGCCGGAGGGCATCCGGATCCGGATCCTGGGGCCCCTGATGTTGCTGATGCAGCCTTTCGGCGATGAACTGAACATATCGCAGCAGCGCATCCAAGCACAGAGGCGGTACGCTGGTTGTGCTCCATGTAGCCGAGTCGGGAAGCGCGTTACGCGATAGAAGGCCGACCATGTCCTCACAGAGATCGGCGCGGTCTTCGTCGCAGTCGTAGTTTACGAACAGTTCGGCCATGAAGGTTGGCATTCGCGAAAGAACGCCAACACACTCTACCATAGCTTGGCGAGCGTCAGGCTTCCGAGCCCCGCCTTCCATCCCGAGCTTCTGTCGGTCCTTGATAGGAATTGGAGTCGATCTGCCGCTGCTGGTCTGTGATGGGGGGGCTTTGACAAGTTTAGGTGCCTGTGGAATGCCAGAATAGAGCGATGGGTCTATGCCGGGCTCTCTTGGGATTTCCATGCGTGGATGGAGACACGCAACCAGGTATGACAGAAAGAGCTCCTGCTGAAGCTTAAGGACACCTCGGCATGTTGCTAGTAAAGTACTCGCCACCACTAGAGATTCCTGGAGCAGGTCCATGTTGTCGGATCGAACCAGCCGGAAGAGGTGGCTGCAAAGTCGATCCTCGGCAATGCCAGCTAGAGCTGGGTGGCGGGCGATGAATGGGCCTGAAACTTCCAGGGCGACGTGGATGATGCGGAGCGCCATGATCCTGATATTGTCGCTATGCTGCTTCTCATTTGGATCTAAGAAGCTCACCAGCACCCTGAACAGCTCTCGGACACTGGGAAGGGAGTACGGGCGCAGGTCCAGAGATTCGGTGCCGTCTGTCTCATCCGACGGCCCCACGGGCCTCGACTTGGACGAGCTGCTGGTACCGGACTCCTCACTTCCCCGTCCTTCTTTCGCCGGGTCAGAATCAGCCACTGTGTCGGCGGCGCCGTCACCACCAGCTTCCGCCTTGGTCTCTGTTCCAGCCTCTATGCCCGTCAACCCTGGCCCTGGCCCTGCTGTGTCGTCGCTTTCGACTTGTGTTTCTGACTTCTCCAGTGGCGGCGGAAGATCAGCGCTATCTGAGGCGGGATCCATCTTGAGAGTATCCTTGGCTGCGTCGGTTTTCCGATCAAGGGCGTCCACATCGTCGCCAGCTTCAACCTCGAGATGTTTCACATCTTCGAATATGATCTGACACATCCTAACCATCGAAGCTTCGGCTGTTTGCCGAAGCACGGCAGAAAAGCGAGGCGCCGCGCAAATGGCAAGGCCGCGGCTCATCATGTCGCAAACGCTCTCGTCGCTAAGAAGCACACCGCCAGGGCCAGACATCATGTCCTCCATGAGGTTCAGGATCATCAGAAATACCACCTCCATCTGGCCCGAATCACTAAAGTGGCAGTGCGTAAGAGCTTGTGACATGGCCTGCATTGCTTCGGGAAAGCGCCGAGACTCTGGGCAGATAAAGCCATAAGCGAGGAACTTGCGGAGCGCCTGTAGAGCCAAGATAGTCACAGCAGCCGCCGTGCCCTTAGTTTGTATGATCTGAAGAAAGGGATATAGAAGCTTCGGCGCGTCAAAGGTGCGAATATCTTTAACCCCTGAAAGCTCATGCCGCAATCTCCCGAAGTTGGCCATCAAAGGATTGTCCTGCATGCTCTTCCCCTTCTGTCCGCGCAACCCCCAGCGGTTTGTCAAGCCCGAGCCCCGAGCCGGAGATGGAGATGCAGGTGCGGATGCAGAATCGCCATCGGCGCCACCGCTTCCACCCTTCGAAGAGGAGCCAGGTGGGCCTAGGTAGATCGGGTTCGGGCTTCCGCCAAGAATCGCTGACACAGACGAGTGAGGTGACGGTGCGCGCTTCCGAATTTCCGACGTGATGGAGATGCATTCGGATATTACCAAGGACACCGGGTCGACGGCGACGGATACCGGGTGACTTCTGTATTGCATCCTTGGAGCTATTGAAGGCCCGGAGGCCCGTTGTGGCATCCCCTCCATCTGTGGCGAGCGAACATCTCGATCCATTGTCGACGCGTCTTTCCCCAAGGCCCCTGTAAGCTGAAGATTTGGCAAGCGTGAGCAGGGCTTTCCGCAAGAAGCTAAAGAAAGTAGGGAGTCAAAGAGCACGGAGTTTGAAGAGGGAGACCTGTTCCTGGGCTGACCTTAAGAACTTGCAGGCACCGACTATTGGACTCGGCTGACCGAAGGAAGCCGCTATGAAAAAGTGTCCTTTTTGGTGGGCAGGCAGGTCTTAGTTACGAGGAGAAAGCTGTAGCTGCAGCGGTCAGGATCTAGACGACCGATGACGCCGATATGAACGCAGCAGTCACCCTCAGTTCCATGGCCTCAATCGCGAGGCTTCAACTCTTTTCACGGCGAAGCTGCGGAACGAGAGCTCGAGCCCGAGCCTCGAAGACACCTGTCGGCTCAGCAGGCGCTCAAAATTTCAAATTCACCTAGCCAGCTGGAGCTTGTCTACCGCCAGCTACAGGCGGCCGACTCTTCAAACGGGGGATTGCATATATAGAGTACCGCATCAAGACCGCACGGGCCCGCCTTGGCCTTGCTCAAGGGCATTCGAGGGGGTATGCGTAAAGATACATACAGAGAGGTAGTGTTAATTACAAGAAAAAACAGAGGACCTTCTCTTTCCACCTCATTCCTGTTTCCAACCCTACTGGAGCCTCATCTTGCAACACAACGTACCCGAGAAATCAATTTGCGATTCTCCACCAAGACTGCTAACAAGACTCTCCCTTTCTTGCATTCTTCACCATGGCATCTTCAGGGCCACCCATCTCTACGTATGTGTCATTGCACTCCGACACATACAGAGCTGCTGGCTGACTTGGACTTGCAGTGTTTACGTACAAAATCTCGAGGATCGAGCCAAGGTGGACCAGCTCAAGGAAGCCTTGTCGCAAGTATTTTCCGAGTACGGCAATGTCGTGGACATTGTAGCCAAAACGAATCTTCGAGCCAAGGGTCAAGCTTTCATCGTTTTCGACCGTCCCGAGTCAGCCCAGGCGGCAGTAGACGATGCTCAGGGTTTCGAGCTCTTCGACAAACCAATGCGCTTATCCATGGCAAAATCGAGAAGCGACGCTACCATAAAGGCTCTCAATAACGAGGATGAGTTCGAGTTGCACAAACGCAGGCGGCAGGCCGAGAAAGGTGGGTTGGGCGCCTCAATCGCTTCCTCTTGCTTCTCGTCTTAATGGACAACACTGACTCATTCCTACAGACAAGCGGAGAGCCGCAGAAGCTGCGGAGGAGATTAAACGACTCAAAAGGCACGGGGGCCCACAAGAAGGTCCTGGTCGACCGGCCAAGGCAGCTCGCGGCGCTGGGCTCAAGTCGAGCAATCCGTCTGCTTCTACCGTTGTTCCTGATGAATACCTGCCTCCGAACAAGATTCTCTTTGTCCAAAATCTCCCTGAGGATTACGATGTCAACGGTCTTACGGCCTTATTCGGCCGTTTTGAAGGTTTCCGAGAGATTCGTTTGGTGCCCGGGAGAAAGGGGATCGCCTTTGTGGAGTATGAAGCTGAGCAAGGCGCAATTACAGCCAAGGAAAACACGGCCGGTATGCCACTTGGGGAAGCAGGGCAGGCCATCAAGGTCACGTATCAACGTCAGTAAATGGTGTGGGTAGCCGTTGCGTCATAAACTTGTGTTAATAACAGCAGCCGCAATCATCTGGGCCTTTGCAAGCATGAACAAGCCCTGGCACCTGTACATATTATATTGCTGTCTCCGTCTTGATGTATTGCTACTCGCCAGGTTCAAACTAAAATATGACGTCGTCGTCTTTTTGGTCGGCGAGAAGGTCTGCAGGTTCTTCGTCGCCATTTGCGTCGCCATCCTCAACATCGCCCTTCTCGGCGCGCCGTCGCCTCCGTTCAGCATCTTGGGCGGCGGTGTCTCTCTCCTTTTTCTTGGCCACCTGTTCGCAACCGTGTCAGCAGCCTCCGGCATTGATGGTGTCCAGGAAGACGGACCTTCTTCAGACGATAAAATTCTTCTCTGTCGAGCTCGTCGAGCTCGGAACTGATGTCTACGCAGCGGTCAGCAATCCACCGAACGCAACAGAGTCGGCAGTAGAGAATGCACCCACACTTGATGGTATTCTCAGTTCTCGGAATAATAACGTGCTCGCTGCAATCACTATTTTTTAGCATTTTGTCCTTCGCCACTGAAGTCTTCGAGAAGCTTACATAGCGTTCACTGCAAACTGTTAGCATGGCTCCAAACACACCAAAGACGACCAGGATAGACATACCTCTTCTATTGACCGTCTTGATAACTTCGTCCAGCATGACGAAGGCTGTCTGCAGCGTAGCCAATTCCACCAAAGCCTCTACTGCGCGGGCGTAGGTTTCACGGCATTTTTGGACCTGCTGCCCACCCTTTCCCAGCCCTGTGAGGCCAAAGTCATTGTTTCCCTCGGTTATGTAGGCCTCGTATGCTGGCAGGAGAACACCGGAGATGTTGTCTTGTCGCGTTGAAAGGCGGAAGCGAGCCGACTTAGCCGACTCTTGCACCTGGTAGCCAATATCTCCACCGACCGCGTATGTCACTTCAGCTAGAGAAAACGCAGCAACTGACATGACACGGCCCAGCTTTGACTTGGCCTCATGAATGCGCTTTGTGATCTCTAATCCAGGTTGCGGTTAGTTACCGAGGATTCCCATCGCAAGGGCGTGGAGCAGATTCGAACCTCGAAATCGCCTAGTCACAGATACGTTAGCAACAAGTATTTATACCTTGCATCCTTGCGGCAGTGCTTACTTGGTCAAGGCTTCACTCTTTCTCTTAAGCAACGTGTGTCCCGTTTCGGCACCCTTGAGCTTCGTTTTCATCAAGGTCAGGGATTGTCTGGTCGGGAAGACAGGCTCCCGCTCCTACAGCAGCGTTAGTCTGCACCAAAGGTTGATTCCTTAGAGTTGCCGGAGACATACGCTTGTTCTCGACATCCTGTAATGCGCAGGATTGGGGGCTAAAGGATCGTGGTAGACAAAGAGAGATGATTCTTCTCTTCAGGACATAAACGGACCAAAGGTTTGAGGTCAGGTGCCTGAGTGGAGGGACATTGGAGCTTCTTGATCCTCCAGCGCTCTCTGAGGAGCTCGGACCACCCAAACGACGATCGACCCCACGAAAATGGGCTAATCCGGCATATGCACCTATTGGCTAGAGCCTCGCCTAGCCTCCGCCAGCAGCCACTAGCCGGACAGGAACCACAGACTTGCAAGGCGCTGGGAAAAAATTCCGGGCAACTGATTTCCACAACGCGACACGCCGCGACAATGTTGTCAAATCTACACAAGATCACAACACAACCCCCGAAGTAAGCCGACTCTGGCTGCGAGCCGATTTCTAAGCGGTCTGCTTCTTATACAGACGCCCTGCTCGTGTGTCTTCGTCTGATAGCATTTCGCTCGAGATGCCGCTCCCAAACTCGGGGAACGGGTCTCGAGACTGGCCTGATCTGTCTCTTGTGGTACGCTACTCTCTTCATCCCCTCCCCTCCCCCCCTCATGTGCCGAAACCCGATGTCCATACTAACTATCTCTGTCCAGACCGAAGAGGACTCAGTCTACGAACAAGATATCCTGCGAAATCTGGGAAGCACAAAGCCATGGTTGGCCTACTTGGCCTTCAAGCGACAGCATGGTACGATTCAAGAACAGGCCTTCGTGTTGGAGCGGGCATGCCGCCAGTTGCCGCGATCGTATAAGCTATGGAAAAGGGTATGTAGACGGCCCCTTGCATCGCATTCAGGGCCTTGCTCATATTAACGATTCCAAGTACCTTTCTCTCCGAACAAAACACGTTTCCAAGTTGAATGCCGCCATATTCTCGGCCGAGTTTCGCAAAGTCAACGCCCTTTTCGAGCAAGCCTTGGTTCTTCTAAACAAGATGCCGCAGATCTGGGAGATGTACTTGCGATTCCTAATGCAGCAGCCGCTCGTCACTCTCACACGCCGCACCTTCGACCGAGCATTGCGGGCGTTGCCAATTACGCAGCATAACCGAATCTGGGCTCTCTATCGAGCGTTTGCAAATTCAGCATCGGGAGACACGGCACTAAAGGTCTGGCGCCGGTATATGCAGGTGCACCCCGAGGACGCCGAGGACTTTGTCGAGCTTCTCATCCACATACACCAATACACCGAGGCTGTGCACAGGTACATGGACATGCTGAATAACGCGCGCTTTGTGAGCAAGCGCGGAAGAGGCCACTACGAACTATGGAACGAGATGGTGGACATACTTGTCGAACACGCCAAAGAGATCGATTCGAGCACAGAAACTGGCATCGACGCTGAACGCATATTACGAAGCGGCTTAGCCAGATTTGCCGACCAGAGAGGAAAGCTATGGTGTGGTCTTGCCGCATACTGGGTCGGGCGTGGAACCTTTGAAAAGGCACGAAACGTATTCGAAGAGGGCATTACAACCGTCATGACGGTGAGGGACTTTGCCCTCGTGTTCGATTCGTACGTGAAGTTTGAGGAGGCCATCATTCAGGATCTCATGGCGGAACCAGCGTCGGACGGGGACTCGAATGCAGACTTTGCCCTCAACTTGCGCTTCTTACACCTGGATCAGCTCATTGACCGACGGCCCTTCCTTCTCAATGACCTTCATCTTCGGCAGAATCCCAACAACGTGGTTGAATGGGAGAGGAGAGTTGCTCACTGGGGAGACAACAAGGACGAGGTGGTGCGCACGTACACCAACGCGATAGCGTCAGTTCAGCCCAAAAAAGCCTTTGGTCCATTTCACAAGCTCTGGGCAAACTACGCCAAGTTTTACGAAAAAGGGGGGGACATTGCGACTGCACGCATCATCATGGAAAAGGCAGTCAAGGTGCCATTCAAGAACGTGGCAGATCTTGCGGATATGTGGATCGAATGGGCTGAGATGGAGCTTCGGAATGAGAACTTTGACGATGCCACGCGCATCATGGCAAAAGCGGTGCAAGCGCCAAAGCGGTCAACTGTTGACTACTTCGACGAGACATTGTCGCCGCAACAACGAGTCCACAAGAGCTGGAAATTGTGGAGCTTTTACGTGGATTTGGTGGAAAGCGTCAGCTCGCTCGAGGAGACACGAAAGGTGTACGAACGCATCTTTGAGCTCCGAATTGCCACGCCTCAAACGGTGGTCAACTACGCAAACATGTTGGAGGAGCACCAGTATTTTGAGGAGTCTTTCAAGGTTTATGAGCGTGGCCTCGACCTCTTCAGCTATCCAGTGGCCTTTGAGCTTTGGAACCTCTACCTTACCAAGGCGGTGGACCGAAAAATTAGCATCGAGCGTTTGAGAGACCTGTTTGAACAGGCAGTGGAGGGATGCCCGCCAAAGTTTGCCAAGATTATTTACCTGATGTACGGCAACCTGGAAGAAGAGCGCGGGCTTGCCCGCCATGCCATGCGCATATACGAAAGGGCCACACGAGCCGTTGCCGACGAGGATCGAGCCGACATGTTCAGCTTCTACATAACAAAATCAGCCTCCAACTTCGGGCTGCCGTCGACTCGTCCCATATACGAAAAGGCCATCGCAACACTTCCCGACCGCGAAGCAAGAGACATGTGCCTCAAGTTTGCCGACATGGAGAGAAGACTGGGCGAAATTGACCGCGCCCGAGCCATTTACGGCCACGGCTCCCAGTTCTGCGATCCTCGAACAAACCCCGACTTCTGGACCAAGTGGGAAGAGTTTGAAGCCCACCACGGGAACAGCGATACGTTCAAGGAGATGCTACGCATCAAGCGCAGTGTACAGGCGCAATACAATACCGACGTCAACTTCATCGCCTCCCAAGCCATCGCCCGCACCCAGGCACGGCCTAACGGGACGGCCGACAACATAGATGCCATGGATGCCATGGCTGCTCTCGAGCGACAGGCCAAGGCACCAGTTGGCTTTGTTGCCGCGAGCACCGGGCCGACTGCAACATCAGCAGGCACCACTCAAGCCCCGCCCACAACTACCAACCCAGACGACATCGACCTTGACGATGTTGATGACTAGTATCTCCTTTCGTTCATGTCTGTATTTTCTGTCAGGCGGGGGAAACTCATCATGTGTACTAGCCACTACCTAGTTAGATAATGACAAGCCAGCGTGCCAACTGTCACGAACGCAATATCAAGCGTGAGCTAGTTAAAGGTCGGAAAGAAGCAGACAGCATGTTCATTGCCACCATCAATGAAGGAAACTTTTGTCTCTCAGAAGCTATGCTAGCCCAAATGCGATGCGGATTACGCTCCAAGGGAAGCCGAATGGCGCACCAGCTTCAGGCGCTGGGCTGGTCTCATGCCTCTTTGTCGTCGTCGAGATCGTCTCCTCGACTTCCTCTTCCTGGTCAAAGTCCTCGCGTTTAACCTTCAAATTCTCATCATTAACAGCAGGTACGAACAGTGAGTTACACGATTTCACGATTTCTAGACTTGCGTTCCGGCGGTATCGCGGCCACATCGATATCAATCCAAGTCTCGGCCGCGTCGTCATTGATCATGCGGTCAGAAGAGGGAGGAAGGAAGGAAGGAAGACATGCTTTATACATTCGGCATTCTATGGCATTGGCGCCGTAACTGCATAATAAGGCGCGAAGTCGCATCTTAAGGGATGCTTCGCGGTTCAGCAGTTGCCAATATCAATGCCAACCGCAACTCCAAGACAAAAACATTCAACATGACGAAGCTGCTCCCCAGACTGTATCCACCTGGGTAACTGCCGCCTTCATTGACCCCTTCGCTTCCGAATAGCAGTTTACGGCACAGGCAACCGGAAGCAACAGTAAATAATGTTTGGAGACTCTGGCCAAGGAGTGCTAGCACCCTACCAGGGGTCGCAAGCTACCCTCCTGCGAAGAACCAATCGCGTCTAACGGAACGAACCAGGGGCGGTGCGCGTAGCAATCGCCAGCTAGGCGCGCATGTAATGGTAGCCCGCCCAAGGAGTCGCTTACGTAACACGAATTCGTAGTTAGTTCGTTTAAGTTAGTTAGCTTCGTGGACTAGGCTAACTAGTTAGTACTCCACAGCAGGCCGGTAGCACGACCTGCGTTCAAGGAAATGAACTGTAAGTACCTACAAACTTATAAATTGGTGTGCGGGTGGAATACTCGCCCGATCTACACGCAAAACATCCAGGACCAATAAGTTGGAGATTCTAGATCCGGCAGGTCAACCCTGCCCTTCTCCTCATCAAATTTGCACGGCTCACTCCCCGTGGCGAGACCCAACCAGGGCTAGTTTCTCTGAAACAAATGACTTCAACCTCGCACTGGCTCTCACTATTTCCATCTCGCGCCAAAAACCTCTCCTTCAACATCATCAGATCGTCTTTTGGCAAGACAATGGCCTTTTCCAGCAAGGCCGTCATCTCGCTCACGGCAAACGAGGATCGGTTGAAAAATCTCCTCCTCGATGCGGCAGCATCGTTAAACTCGTCTCAGGTGCCACAGAGAGTGGGCCAAGACGTCGATACCCGCCAGCCTGTCATTCTTCGTTGGGCTGGAGGCTGGGTACGAGACAAGCTCCTCGGTATCGATAGCCATGATGTCGACGTAGCCATCAATTGCATGACGGGCGAGCAGTTTGGCTTAGAACTCCGTCGCTTCTGTACCTTGCCCGATATTATCAAGAAGCACTCGATACGAGAGGAAGACCTTGGGAGTCTGCACACGATCAAGGCAAACCCCGAGAAATCCAAGCACTTAGCCACAGCCACGTGCCGCGTATTTGGGGTCGACCTGGATTTGGTCAATCTGCGAAAGGAGACATATTCCGACCACAGCCGAAATCCCGGGGTGGAATTTGGCACTGCTGTTGAAGATGCGCGGCGTCGCGATGCGACGGTGAACGCCCTATTCTACAACATCCACACAAACGAGGTGGAAGACTTTACTAGTGGTCTATCTGACCTAGAAGCCAAGGTCATCCGAACCCCACTCGAGCCGTTCAAGACCTTCACTGATGATCCCCTCCGCGTCTTGAGGGTGATCAGGTTTGCGAGTCGGCTGCGGTTTACGATCGACCCCGACGCCGAGCAGGTCATAGCAGACACCAAGGTACTCGAGTCGCTTACCATCAAGATCAGCCGCGAGAGGGTCGGAATCGAGGTAGAGAAAATGCTCAAAGGTAATTTGAGAATACGAACTCGTCTTCCCATACCTGAGAGAGAGAAGAAAAGAGGAAAGAGGATAAAAAAGCAATGAAGAACTAACATTTGCATCAGGGAAGTTTCCAGGGGATTCCCTGGCTTTAATACACAAGCTTGGGCTTTACCATGTCATCTTTACAGACCCAGCCTCCGACATGCCCGTTCCTGATCTATCAGGCTGGCAAATTTCATATCAGACTCTCGACAGTCTTGCTACCGGAGCGAAGGGCGACCATGTTTCCATTTATTCGCGACTAGTACGCAACTCCGAGGAGGCCCATATTGCCTGGGTTTTGGCCGCACTCACGCCGTGGGCAAGCATTGAGGGCCCACTCCTTCCGCCAGGAAAGGGACCGAAGCATTTTGTGCCTTTCATCACACAGGCTGCACGAGAAGGTATTAAGGCCCCCAATAAATTATGCGACATCATCACGGCATCGCACAAAAATCGGTTGGATATCTTGAATCTCAAGCGAGCGGTTTGCGCCAATGCCCCTCAAGCTAGCAAAAGAGACTACCTAGCCATGACGATTCTCAAGTGGGATAAGCTAGGAGGCCAGTGGAAACTGCAGCTTCTCTATGCTCTTTTGGCTGAGGCCGTGGACAAGATGGCGATCCGGCAGGATCCATCGAGCAACGGTAAGAACCCCAGAACTCAGGTGAAGAGACGCGGTTTCCGAGCTACCATGTTGCTAAACCCGATGCAGATATCGAGCCATTCATGTCGGAGTGGCTCAAATTTCTCGTTTACTTGGATGAGATGGGCGTCTCAGATGCCCCGGCGGTGAAACGACTTGTCGATGGCAATACCCTGTGCAAAGCACTAGGCACGAAACCCGGCAAGTGGATGACAGAAGCCTTAGATATCTGCCTGGCATGGCAATTCCGAAATCCCGGAGTCGAGGATATTGAGGGCGCAATTGACGAGGTACGAAAACGACAAGACGAATTGAAGATACCTGAGGGGAAGCGATAACCACTTTGCCAGGGAATGTCGGGATGCAATAATGGCCCACCTTCTCACGAAAGCATAAGACTAGCGAGGCAATACGAGCGGAAAGATGCCTTAGATACCAGCCCGCTGGGTTCAGTGCTGCAGGGGCTATTTTTGCCATGACTTACAACATAACGGGGAAAAAGAAGAGTAAATAGACCGGAAACATCGCGAGCGAATAGTGAACGAACGTGAATAGAAGAGGGGGGAAACTGAGGCGAGCATCCAGGTGATACCCGGCATCTATTAATGCCACGCACCTCCACTGTTGAACATCTCGAGTGCAAGACATTTCGAACCATAGCCATGCACCGAGCGAAGTACAGTGAAGCAACGAGTGCAGAAGGAAAGAGAAGAGATTTTTTGGAGGTAAAATGGAGAAAATTAAGACAGAAGTGGGAAGCAGGAGGAAAGTTGCATATTGTTTTTGCACCCCGGCCTGGGCCCTGTCTCTCTTCTTTTCGACGACCTTCGGGGTCTGGTCGCTATTACTGTGTTCACGCAGCCAATTGTGGTCTGCCCGTGTCATGGCTTGGCAGGCGCCGTGGTCGCCGTGGGGCGATGCTCGGCTGCGGAATTACAGTGGGGATACTTCGTACTGCCGTCATATTTTTGAGAAATTCACACTCCGCCTCCCCAAACATCGTAGCACCCGTTATAGTACTCGTACCAAACCCCAATCCCGGGTTCCGTGTACTGGGAAATCTTTGATCTCGCAAGCCTAGCACACCTGCCAAAACCGCTCCCTAAGCTGTAGATCGACATGGGCTGGAGAAATATGAGCACGCGCTAAAAGAAGTCCCATAATCTCGGGCCGGGATGGCAATCACTGTGGAACGGGACGGCGGCGGATCTGGCGTCAGCCCGGCATCCAACGGAGCATCTAGCACGGCCTCAACAGACACGGAGCCGGCATTTCCACTTCTCCGGAATGATGATGCTGACACGCCGCTTCTCCCGGACGGCGCGTCGCCTGGCAAGGCCGGGGAAGATGACAATGACGACGAACCGGCCGTTGCAAAACCCTTCGTCCGAACGTCAAGCCCCGACTCAGGCGCGCAGCCCTCGATTACCGAGGATGAGAAGATGAATGCAGGGCTCGCGTACAAGATGCACAAGTTCAGTTTATACGAGACGGCTAGCCGCTACTACATTGTTGGTGGCGACGTGACGGAGAGGCGCTATCGAATGCTCAAGATTGATCGGACGGCCGGCGACAACCAACTGAGCATGACGGACGACAGCATCATCTACAGCCAGAGGGAGATGAACCAGCTACTCGACACCATCGACCACGGCAACAAAGGGACCGGGGGGATGAGGCTCCGCTGCACCACGTGGGGCTTGCTGGGCTTCATCAAGTTCACGGGACCCTACTACATGATGCTCATCACGAAAAAGAGCACCGTCGCCATGATTGGCGGTCACTACGTGTACCAGATCGAGGGAACCGAGCTGATTCCCTTGACCCCGGCCCGCTTCAAAGCCGATGGCCGCAACACGGAAGAGTCCCGCTTCCTGGCTATCCTCAACAACCTCGACCTGACGCGGTCTTTCTATTATAGCTACTCATACGACATCACCCGAACGCTGCAGCACAACTTCACCCGCGAACGAGACGCCTTGGCCAAGGGCCTGCACATGTCCCCTAGCGAAGACTTCAACTCCATGTTCGTCTGGAACTCGCACTTGCTGCAGCCAGCAGCCGATGCACTGAGGGATCCGTACGACTGGTGCCGCCCCATCATTCATGGCTACATTGACCAAGCAGCCCTCGCCATATACGGCCGCACCGCCCACATTACCATCATTGCCCGCCGATCCCGTCATTTTGCTGGTGCACGCTTCCTCAAGCGTGGTGCAAACGATATGGTGCGTCGCGTCACTGCCAAGCCAAGTACAAAGGTACATACTACTTATTTTCGTCGTTACTGACAAGGACCGTAGGGCTACGTGGCCAACGATGTCGAGACGGAACAGATCGTCTCCGAGGCTCTCACCACGTCTTTTCACGCCCCTGGGCCAAAGCTGTACTGCAGTCCGCAGTTCACCTCATACGTGCAGCATCGGGGCAGCATCCCTCTCTACTGGACCCAAGACAGCACCGGCGTTACGCCAAAGCCACCGATTGAGTTGAATTTGGTGGACCCTTTCTATAGCGCCGCAGCCATGCACTTCGACAACCTATTCGAGCGCTATGGAGCTCCCATTTACGCCTTAAATCTCGTCAAAGCCAGGGAGCGGACCCCGCGTGAGTCCAAGCTGCTTCTCGAGTACACCAGGGCCATCGACTACCTCAACCAATTCCTTCCAGAGGGCCGCAAGATCATACACAAGGCCTGGGACATGAGCAGGGCTGCCAAGAGTCGCGATCAAGATGTCATCGGCACGCTCGAGGCCATCGCCGAGGACGTTGTCACCACGACCGGCTTCTTCCATAACGGCGACGGCAAGACAAACGTCAGTCTGGTGCAGAACGGCGTAGCTCGTACCAACTGCATCGACTGCTTAGACCGGACCAACGCAGCTCAGTTCGTCATCGGGAAGCGGGCTCTTGGCCACCAGCTTCACGCGCTCGGCATCCTCGAGAACACCTCCATCAACTACGACACGGACGCCGTCAACCTCTTCACGCACATGTACCACGACCACGGTGACACCATCGCGGTGCAGTACGGAGGATCTCAGCTCGTCAACACCATGGAGACGTACCGCAAAATCAACCAGTGGACCAGCCACTCGCGCGACATGATCGAGAGCTTCAAGCGCTACTACAACAATTCATTTCTCGACGGGCAGCGACAGGAGGCCTACAACCTATTCCTTGGCAACTACAAGTGGGAGCAGGGACAGCCCATGCTCTGGGACCTGGCCACCGACTACTATCTCCACCACTCGGATCCGAGGCGCTGGGGCGAGAAGTCGAAGCACGACTACATCCACTGGTTCACCCCGCAAAGGCTGGATGCCCGGTACCTCCCGCCCCATGTACCGCCTCCAAGACGGCGAAGGAAAACACCTGTGTCGTTTGTCGATGACTACTGGCTCGAGTACTACCGTCCCTCGACGCTCTCGTCCTTTATGAAAATGTTTCCCTACAAGATGAACTCGACCATCAAGTACATTCCCTTCAAGTCAGCCCAGGACGGACGTTACGACTTGAGCCCATTCCGCGTCCGCATCACCGGCGACATGGATAGCCAGGAAAAGAAGAAGACCAAGAAGGAAGTGACTATTCTCGAGCCCCGGGAATGGCAGAGAAGGAAGGGCGAGGGTGCCGGGGCGTCGGGTGCGGCAGACGCGCCCGGCACGTCTAGCGGCAATTACGGCGGCAGGGGCATCTCCATCCCTCGCCTATTCCAGCCGACCACCCAGGAAAAACTGGGCGGCCCGCATAGCATCATGAAGGAAACAGGCGACAGCACCCTCGCCACAAAGCCCAAGCAGACAGCGCTGGAGAAATCAAAGGCCGCCCAGTGGACCTTTACGAAAGCCGTACGCGAATCTTTAGATCCCTCGGTCAGCACCCAGGAGGCCGAAGACTACGGCCGGTACATTGCTCATCCGCAGAGCCTCCCGCTTGTGGTTTCGACGGAAACCCCAGCCACGTTTGATTCCGAATACCAGGAGTATGTCCATGGGAGTTGGCAATCAGACGGGCATCTGCCCGTGACGAGTACAGGTACGGCCCAGGGCGAGGAGTGGGCAGCGTACGCTGATCTACTGAAAATTGGAGATAATCCCTTGACCGTCACCGAGGAGGATGGGGAGAAGAAACGTTACAAGGCTTATCAGAAGTGGTTGAGGGGCAAATCGTTTTTTAAGCAGCAGCCTGTAGACTAGGAGACCCGGCGTGAGAATATAGAGGGCGATGATGGCTATATATCCACCCCTGACATGGCTGCATAGGGAGGTGGCTTGCCGGCCAGTACAAGGGGCTTCTTATTCTGCTACTATGGGGGGTTGAATAAGAAGAGGGCCGAGAGCTTGTGCGACTCGCGGGTCCTTATCTCCTACCAATTCGGATGCGAGCCGGGAAACCTCTCGCAGACGCTGTTCCAAGTCTGTCATCGCTTGGGTTGGTTTCTCGGGCTTGAAATCGGCAATGTTGAGCCAGCACAGAGAGATGGCTTTGATAATGTCATTCATGTAGTTCGCCGAAACCCTTGGCCAGCAACAAAGTAGTGTTGCCTGCATCTCGTCCAGGGCGGCCATGAGGCATGGTGTCTGGCTCGCCAGGAAGGGGTCCGACAAGATGGCGCTACACGTAGGAATTATGACCTGTATTGCCTCGGTTAGCTGGGGGAGTTTGGGGGTGGAAATAGTACAGAAGAAGCCCATTTTACGCACATTGAGGTGCTTTACGGCATGGATACCCAATTCATTGACAATTACAGCCGTCTGCGATGACAGGAGCTGCATTATGTTGACATGTTCCGATGCGTGTGTAAAGGCGAGGAATATGCCTTCTCTCAACAGGCGATCAAGTAGTCGACGTCTGCCGGGCAGATGCTGGGCTTGATTAAACTGGCTCTGAGACAGCTGAATAAGAGCCGGGTAGGCAGCACCGAGGAGCCGTACCGACTCATGCTCTGGCGTGATTGACGGTAAGAACTGCAGAGTGGGCAACATGGTATCCTGCAAGAGCATTCCGATCCCGCGATCGCGAAGGATGTGCGGTGGGCAGCGTTGGATGAATGAGTTGGCCATCCTTAGCCCGTGGACTCTATCGTCAGTGGTGGTGTCTTCGAGGAGTCCGAGAAGAAATGGCATGAAGAGGGGCCAGTTGCTTCCGATCAGTGTCGACTTGGAAAAGTCAGAACCTTTTGTTCGAACTCGTTGGGTACTAGTACCACATTATACTGACATTTGACTCTTCTATCGCCCAGCGGAAGGTTGAGATCAGGTGCGCCCCTTTTCCTTTCCAGGGCAACGGTGTCTCGCGGGATGCGAGTCCTGCGACCCTTATGTCACTCTCCTCGTACTCGGCCTTTCGCCCGGCAGGTGTGAGCCTGCCTGGTCGAATCTTGGAAAGTTCAGGGCGAATTTGACGCCCTAGGAGTGCCTCAACGATGAAGTCTGCCTTCTTTGCTTCGTCGGCGAGCTGATGGTCAAGTACCTTCGATGCCAAGGCAGTGCAGCTTGGCGTCGTCCAGGTAGCTTCCGGGTCAGTGTAAGGGACTAATACGGTTAATATCTCGTCGCGCAAAGCGTGGCCGAAATCCCTCGAGAGAACCCCGAATATCTCGAGGGCAATTTCGCATATGTGTCGCTCCTCGCCATCCTTCGTTGCGCGTCCGGTAAGAAGCTGCTGATGAAGCTGCTCGGCAATTCGGGTTATTGCAGATTCGTCACTTGGTTTCCGTTGTAGTCTGGCTGATGTTTCGAGTGAGGCGTGGGCTCGGGCCAGTGATTTTCTCCTACTTTCTAGATCGGCGCCTTCTAGTGCTTCTAGTTGGTCTGCTGTGTCTATCATGCTGTTGGGTTGTGGGACGGCTGTCATGGCCGTGAATAGGTTAGTCAATCGCCTGCCAAGACTATCTTTTTGCACGTACAAGGGTCAGGTCCATCAAGCCTCCGGGCCATTTTTGAGAGCCGAGGGGTGGCTAAGCTGTGATTTGAGCTTTCTCTGTCGGCTGACGAGTTATGTTCACGGCCAAATGGGCGACGCGATGAGACGGCGAGAAGGCACGAAAATACATAGTGCACCTAACCCTAGCGAATAGAGCGACTTTCCCTGGGGGGGTTCAAGTCCCGTCTAAGCTACTATAATGTTGGTCATTTTACGTTGTATTAATCTACTTCGTATAGAATACAAATGATACTCCATGCTAAGACTCTAGGAGGGGCATCAGGATCCTCCATGCTCTAGTTCACTCTCATCAACGGCTTGAATCTAGAGTGTCCCAATAAACCCGAGGATGGCACTATAGACGGAGAATGAATGGACATTGCGTGCCCACAGATAGGCATCGAGCGTTGGAGATCGGGGGCGACGCCTATGTGCCGTACCCTGATCCGCTCTCATCCATGTTATGGTGTCTACCTCTCATCTCCCCAGATGGAGCCGAATCTCACAAGAATCCCAGTTGGCCAGTTGCTGCATGAAGCAGATGAGTTATATCGAACTCGGGAACAGAGTCCTACGGGAAGATAATTATTCTCAACGCCCGAAATCCGACTATAAATACTCGCGCATTTCCAACAACGGCTTGGAGAGTATGATAGATAGGTGTGGCCAGAAACGCGCTATTATTCCGCTGGAAGATGCTTCTTGGCCTCGAATGCCGATGAAAGAAATCACAAAAGAATTAAGATGGTCGGGCCTTCGCACCGACCAAGAGATGCGGTTCAATTAAATCGGCACTAAGGTGGAGGATGGAAGCCTATCAGTGATGCTCGTGGCATGTCCAAGTGACCAAATTGGCGGCGAATGACAATTGCGCCGAAGTCGAGGTATCTGTGGGCGCCTAATGCGACTTACGAAGCTAAATTCCAGAATGGGAGTCTACCAGCACAGCCGAACCGAGTATCAGCGATTGAGGACCTGGCATTTGGACACCTCTCGTACTTTTTAGATACCTACCCGCAGACATTGTCCGAGCCTACATCTTAGGGACCTCCTCAAGGCATGGAATTACAGCCACCGTATCTGTAGTTCAACAAGAGCTTTCGTGAAATGAACTGATCTGCAAATGCGGCGCCAGCTTGGTAGCGCCGTAGCACCGGCTAGAAGGTACCTTAACTGCCACTACTGCGAAGGTGGCATGGCCCGGCTAGAAATAGCAGTACCTACAAGAATACCTGCTGCCTCGGCATGGATTGGACTTGCCGAAGAGCCCAAGACACATCCCAGGATTGCGTCATGGCTTTCGCCTGCGTGGCTATTTGCAAGCTGACTGCACTGCAGCACCGCCTTCTACCAGACTCAGGTCTCTCGCTCAAACCAGCCAGTAGCAAAGCTTAGTAAAAGGTGCATGCTCAGTCGAATGGCTTGTCTGGGCCTAGGTTTAATGCTGACATCAACACGCGGTGCCTTGGCAATCTTACCTGATGTCATAGAGCTGGAAGCAATTATGCCGAATGTCCCAACAGCGAGCTTTGTTATCCTGATCAGAATCCTCGCACCCCACCATGCAGACCATACGCGCCGCGGGGTGGAAGTATGACTGTACGTCCAGATAGGCCTGCTGGAATGACCATGTCTGTTTGTCCATCGGGGGTCTAAGGCAGTAATGCCGCATGCAAAGTGGAAGTACCTCTGCCGCTCTGGACCTGCAAGGTGGTCAGGACGTCATGCACGCCGATAAGGAGCTTGGAGGAGCTCCCCCCAGCTCCGATAGGGATTCAAAACACGGACAGCACGAAGCGACAACCCAACAGGCCGAAACCGAAGCTTTGCCCAAGTTCCAACACGATAACGATAAGCGCCAGACCAGCCAGTCGGCAGCAACTTTGCGCCCTTACATGGGAAAGGCCTGCTGCTGTCAGTCACAGATTGGTACCAAGTTCCAAGTTCCACACGTCGACAGAGGCAAATCTGGGCAGCCCAGCAAGCATATCATAGATCAGTCCTATCACGCCTCTCGGCGAAGGTAGGGTTTTACAATGCCGAGCTCAAATGCTCCCTGTCTGGCATCCTGTCTGGTGAATGACGAAATGGGAGCCACCCGGCCTTGCCCGGTACCCAGCTCGGCCTGAGACATCGGACATGACCAATCCTGATGCAGAGCCAGGTCATGCCTCGTTCATGTGCCTGATGATGGTAATGCCAGTGACCTACTCTCCAGACATGCATATGTTAATAAATACGACCTTTCCAGCTCGCTTCCCGCTTGGTTTGCTGGAGATCTGTTGGCCTCTTCCCAGTTGTTGCCAAGAAATCGACTTTCATCTCATCACAAGCAGTCCTGCCATCTCACCTTCGTTTGAAGATAGCCAAGCGATACCGAATTAGCTCACAGCAGCCTACTTCTAAGCTTGGCTGAGCTCATCTCAGTTATTCGGTTCTTTCCCGCGGCCTGCCGCAGTGTCGCTGCTATCGGAAGGCTTGCTTACTGTTTGTTTTACCTTTTTGCCGCTGTCGCCCCGCGCGCCGTGCGCCGCCCACAGCCTCCAAAGCCTCCGCCGCCGTGAGTCACCGGACGTGGTGAGGCCCTCTCAATAGTGGAGGCGTACCAACCTGCTGTTGTCGCTTCTGTCATTGGCAATCCACAGCCACCGTCCCCGTGGCCTAATTGGAAATCCAGCCAGTACGCCTGTACGGCTACAAGAGCACCGAAGGACTCGCCGTTATTTGCCCTGTGGAGGCACCGAACAAAGACCCGTCGCACTCTCGACTTTCGCCTCTGCTATAAAGGCGACTACTAACTAGCGCATATCACCCTTTCTTTACTCCCTCGTCGGAAGAGAGAGCGTTAAAACATTCCGACAACCGTGCAGGCCAACCTTAACTCGACACACGTCGAACTTGGACGCAAACCCTTCTTCTCTACGACACCCAATCACCATGGAATCTCACCGTGATCTTCGCAGCGTGTCCAAGGAGTTTTTGAGGGATAAGACGTCCCATTCTAAGTGGCGGTACGGCTCCAACAATTCAGTAGGAACCAGGCTAGACTTGGCCACGATGGAAGTAATCGGCGGCAATGAAGGCCAGCGGGCGAAGGTGCGCCCAATGGGCAAGCACAGCGATCGGTGAGTGCGATGCCCGATACAATGCTAAGGTGGCACGGCATCTAAGATGGCACAGCCCTGTGCTAACTACATCCTTCAAGCAGCTCGCATTGGGAGACGCGCGCAAAGGGCCACCATCAGAACATCGTCAAGCCCCGCTGCAACAACAACTGGTGGTCGTCTCCGAGTCGCGTTCGAGACGTCGTATACGCGAGGGAGGAGGTGAAGGATTCTCTTCGGCGTTCCGTATCGGAGCTGTCAACTTCGGATGGACTCGCCCAGGCCACGAGCCCGGATGATTTCACCTACAGCTTCGATCGACTCGAGGGCCCTAACCAACCGGTGACTCTCGACATATTCGTCAAGTCCACCGGTCGTGACACTGAACGTCTGGTCCAGAAGGAGTATGAAGTCCTCGACCTCGCGGGAGAGGCGCTGAAAGGCCGCAAGGCCCGCTACGACCTCCGCAAGCCCACTGGCCCCTGCCTCGCCGACATTGCTCGAGATGATGATGGATTTGAGCTCGTTTAGGTATGCTGCATGTCGTGTTGTGGCCATCGCATTCGCACTGGAAGTGCCGGGTTTTTTCTGCGTATGTTGGCCGAGAAGAATGGAACGTGGGAGGATGGCTGCGCGACAACTTGGCGTTTAATGTGGCACTTGCCCTGGGCTATCATTCTCGGTACGGGAAACCTTTGCATCCATCTGGGCTTTTTGGGCTGTTTTTGAGCTTTGTTTTTGGGTAGGTCTCAGGGACATGCGATGATGTGGTTTGGTGGTTACGCATCTTTTTTATTGCGGAGGGCTCAGATCACCACGCTCACTAGGTATTTATTGTATTTCTAGCTAGGCCTTACAGGCGCTCCGTGGAAGGGGTGGTAGTATTTAGTAAGCAGGCTATGCTCCAATAGAAGGTGCTGGTAGGCGGCCAAGGCTCTGCGACCAAGTGACCACAGGTGGGGTGAGATCCCTCGTATTCAGTCGTACTGGGCTGAACATGCAAACATGGATGACAGAGGCCACGCACGTCTACATTTCTGGCTCAGTGTTTCTCACCAGTCTCACAGCCTAGCCCGACGCAAAATGCTATGACAGAGTCAGTGCAGATTTGAAGCTCTGGTCGCAGGCATTGGGTCAGTGGCTCTCTCCATTCCTAAATCATTATCTTCCCAAGTCGACTCGCGTATATTGGTGGCATTTGCATGATCATTGAATGTTGCGTGTGCGACGCGCGTTAGGCAGGCAGACAAAAGGCGCAGGAACTTGCAACTTGATCTTTCCTTCTTGATCGCCTCCCCTCAGGATCTGGCCATCTACCCAATTGACATCTGGAACCTCTCGGTCCGGCAGAAAATTAAAACGGCTACAGCTACAAGGACGGTGGCACAAAGATGGATCCCTCCACCTCCGCAATCGTCGAGAAGTCGCTTCTACAAGCAAAGTATGAACAGGCCGAACAAGCCGAGCAGGCTGTGAGCTCGGCGTCTGGATCCGGACTCGGGGCCGCGGCAGGAAGCAGCATCTCACCAAGCGACGCGCCCGGTTCGTCATCATACACATCTCTCACCGAAGAGACAGAGGTAGATGAATCAACCCCACCGCCATACTCGGGGCCGTCAACAACCGCACACGCGCCGCCAAGCCAAGCTCCCCGGGGCCCTCAGTACTACCCCGGCCTTCCACGGCTGGACTACAAGCTTTACTCGCCGCAGCTCTTTGAACTGTCTCAGGACTGCACGACATTATCTTCTAAGGCGCCGTACCTCTCAACCTCGGCCAGCGCTCTCGTTGCACTGGTACGGAGCCTCTCAACCGTACCGCCAAAACCACACATTCACCTGGTCGGGGCCCGTGGTAGAAAGGTCGACTTCGATGTCAAACTCAACCTCATGAGTCTGCTCGTTCCAGACAGCCCGAAGCAGCGGATGGACTACATCCGGTGTGTCGGAGAAGGCGAAACCGCTTTTCGCGGGGGCACTAAGCAGGACATGATCCCTCACGTGGGCGATGGTGGACTGGAGGAATGGTGCCGGCGCTTCGTCGACGATGCCAATAGCGTCAAGTCATTTGCGCTGCATCGCGTCGTCGCGAATCTTGACACGACCTGGATAGAGGGCCAGCTGCGCAGTCTGATTGCCACGACCGACTATAAAGGCGTCGTGAACATAACGTTCCCGGTTACACATGCGAAGGTTGTGGTGCAGAGTCCGGACAAGGTTAACAAGTTCTTCACCAGTGTCACTACCCTCTTTGCGGGCAGGCATAAATATGAGGTCGTGCAAGCTGTCTGGCCCTTTGCAACAGCCAAGAGTGGGGACCCGGGGCGGCGGTGTATTGTTCAGAGCGAGGAGGTGTGGTGGAAAGAATGGCGGGATGTCATCAAGTACGCCGTTGCAACCAAGAGAACGGGTTGGGTAACCAACGAGGATAAACTTGAGGCTCTGATGGAAGGCAAGGGCAAAGGCGTCAATATTGTCGACTGGGGTCCGGATTTCTGATACGATCAATCATGGGTAGGTGCGGAATAGATGGGGATTCCCTTGTGGATGGATGACTATGACTCTTTTTTGCGGGGTTCCGCCGGTTTTCTTGCATTCAATGTTAGTCACTCGCCAGCCTCTTCAATCCACAAGGAAACCAAGAAGACAATTGGCCAATGAAGTGGGAGACGGCTGATATGTTTACTGTTGAGACCTCTCTACAATTTGAGTCACACCTAGCCGAGAGTTCAATATTTTACATCTTGGGGTGCACTGCCACGGCCACTGCCACTGCCGGGCCTGTCTAGATTTTGATTCGCTCTCGTGCAGCTGCAACTGTGGGTTCTATTGTCGTTTTCAATTCGACCTTCCGCCTTCTTTCCGGGCCTCATATAAGCGCCACGGAATATCTTGATATATCATGCCTGCTGCTCTGAGGCATTAGCATCAGCTTCAGTCTCCAGTCAATTATTCGGATAAATTTCAACTTGCTAGCATACCTTACTTGAAGCTCTTCATTGCCTTCGCAAGACTGATCAATACCAGCAGGCCCGAGACACCACCAGGCCTATATACATCATGGCGAATACGTCGCCGCGCCCCATACCAGTCGATTGTTACGACACGGCTCTTTGCCTTGTCCCCCCTCAGGAACTTTGGGGCCCCGTCGAAAGGTTGCGAGCACTCTACGACAAATCTTATGAAAAATGGCCGCCTCACGTCAATCTTGTCTATCCATTTGTTCGGGTTCAGGATCTTCCGGATGCTGCGGAAAGAATAGTGTCAATCCTGAGAGAGAAGGGTGCTGCTACAGATGAATCTCATTGTTTGAATATCTCGCTGACATCATCGGGTCGTTTTACTCGCAAGCAATCCTATACAATCTATCGTCATGATACCGATGAGAAGCACCGCACAGCACTCGGGAACCTAAGGGCTGCGACTCTTCAACAGCTCGGACAGCGGGCGACCGGCAGATTCAATATGCACATGAGCATTGCGCAGAGCGAGTCCGCTGACACCGATCTCGACAAGTTCATCGAGAGAAAGGTATCTTTACTACCGCCGCTCGAATGGACGGCAACCTCTCTTGTTATTCTTGTGAGGCACCGTCCACAGTCCCAGTCAGGACACCATTCGATGGTGTTTTGGGGAGCTATCGATCTCCAATCTCCACGGTTCGTGCGTGAGCCGGCTATTTTCAACTTGCAGCCGAATCGAGATTCAGCCTTGGACTGCGAAGGCGAGGCCGTAGCTCCTCGCGATACATATTCACTCTCGTCCGAGGGGTTGTGGGAACGCCTCTCTTCGGAATCACTGACATCCTCGTCTTCCGGCAACCCAAGTACGGCCGTGCCAGACAACCTTGTCGTTGCAGCTTACAATGTCCTTGCCGAGTTTACGTACCCGCCAAGCCGAGTTCGTTACCCGTTACTCGTACAAACTCTATTGTCTGCACCTGCTCGGGCTGATATTCTGGTGCTGGAAGAAGTCACCGATGACTTTCTATCCTTTATTCTTGGCGACGAGAACCTCCAAACGCGATACCAATATGTAACTCATGGAAACCCCGAGCAAGACGACCTGGAGCCTCTCCCGAGTTTCCTCAACCTCGTGATCCTTTCTAGATACCCCTTCCGGTGGAAAACGCTGCAGCTTAAGCGACGCCACAAGAACTCGGCAATTCTCACATTCCCTACGATTGGGAGGACAGATGAGCAAGGTTTCCATCCTCTGGTCGTGGCAACCTGCCATCTGTCGCAGGGTCTGACAGACGGGTCCGTTGCCGCCAAGAAGGGCGAGCTGCAACGGATTCTGGACCACCTCTCCGGCGAGTACAATGGTAGTCCGTGGGTCCTGGCTGGGGACTTCAACATCTCCACCTCGCGATATACCATCCAGACGGCATTGAAGAAGAAGGCCATTTCAAACCAGACAGCCCAGTACCTAGCCTCCCTGGATACCATGATGTCTGACTCTGGGCTCCTAGACGCGTGGCTTACTGCACGTGTTGAAGTGGGCGAGTCCTCGGATGACATGCGCCGACCAAAGGAGGCGTGGGAGACCCTGGAGGGGGAGCAAGGAGCCACCTTTGATCCGACCGAAAACCAACTGGCCTTCAAGATTGTAGGGAGCGGCTTTAATAACAGACCCCAGCGCTACGATCGAATTCTTGTCAAGCCAGAAGGCATGTTTCAAGCCGGCGGATTCAACATGTTTGGGTTTGACACTGTCGAGAACCCTGAGGGCAATGGCGGGACTCTCCACGGGAGTGACCACTGGGGGGTTCGCTGCCTGCTGAGGCGTACTGCCGAGAGCAGGACTACACCGGCGCACTCACTCGATGAAGATGTGGTGCCAGTGCAGCTGAGGAGGGCGCCCGAAGACTTGGCAGATACGACGGAACTGAGAAAGGTCCTACAGCAGATGGAGGTGATGCCCGGGGAAGAAGATGAGGCATCACGACGGGCAGCTTTTGGTCTCCTCAAAGGCGCAATCGAAAAGGCGGTTGATTCGGGATTTAAGAGTGGTGATCTGACTGGCGGAACCCGCACGCCAACAGTTGTGGTTGCAGTCGGCTCGTACGGCCTTGGAGTGTGGACGAGAGACTCGGATGTCGACTGTTTGTGTATTGGCATACTCAGCCCCAGAACATTCTTTGCCATTGTCACGCCGCGTTTGCGGGCGACGTCAGGAATCAAGATCCTCCGGAGGGTCAAGGCTAACACAGGTACCATGCTCGAGCTCGAGGTGGGCTCGATTAGAATGGACCTACAGTATTGTTCGTCTGCGTCCATCGCAGAAAGGTGCGTCTCATTGCCTCGTACCCGTTTCACCATAGGCCTGTCTGACCTGGCATAGGTGGCCCGACGTGATGAAACGACCGGCATCCGATCCTGTCTTCGCCCTTCCTGCTCAGACCTTGCTCAAACTAAAGCCAGCTCGCGATATGTATTATCTCCGGAGGTCCATTCCCGATTTTGCACAATTTCGACTGGCATATTTGCTCCTTAAAACATGGGCTAAAGAGAGGGGAATATTCTCAGCCAAATTTGGCTACCTCGGCGGCATTCACCTGTCAACTATGTTGGTCTCGGTCTGCAAGATGCTTTCACGCGAGAGTTGTCCCGTATCCGTGCCGGATATCATCGCAACATTTTTTGCGCATTATGCCAATTTCGACTGGAAGACAAACATTGTTTTCGACCCCTTTTTCCACAAAAGTTTGAGGTACAGTAGAACATTTAGAGAGCCACTTTGCCTTCTAGGTTGGCATGCTCCTATATTGAACACGGCCCACACCGCCTCCGTACCGACTGTGAAAGCACTTTCAGTGGAATTGCGAAGAGCAAACGAGCTCCTTGCTCAGCCAGGAACAACATGGCAAACATTGCTCGGGCGTGCCGATTCTGCCCAATCACAGACGAGTCGGCAACCCGGGATGAGCGGCGCTGCTTCTTTCGTGCAGGAGTACAAGAGCTATGTCAAGATAGATGTCCATTACTGGGGCCCGTCGCAAGAAAAGGGGAACCAGTATGTCGGATGGCTGGAGTCGCGATGCGTGCTCCTACTAGTCGGTAAGTGCTTGGCCGTGGGCGCATATCAACCCCAACCAGGTTGCCATATATGGCGAGCGTGTGTGCTGATTCAGCGCGAAGAAATCGACAAGAAGGTTCCACAGGTGGTTGCCAGAATATGGCCGACCAAGTTTGTTGACGAGGCTGGAAATGTCACATCCCTCGGGGAAGGTGAATGTGACGAATACCGCGGCTGCTTCCTGATTGGTCTAGAGCTGACAGCCGATGAGACTCAAACCAGAACTAAGGAAGACGTCAAGATGGCTGAAGGAGCCCTGCAAAGCGTCCTCACCCAGTTTGAGGGGAGAATGCGGAGCGACGCCAAGTACTACGATGCCAAGACGTGTTGGATGGCTGCCAATGTCATCCACGGCGCCGACCTGGGGCAGATCGAGCCGGACAAGAAAGACTGGGGAATCTACACTGGGGGTGAGGTTAGCGAGGAGGAAGAAGAGGACGATGAGGACCATGGAGACACCGACGAGGACCCAGACGCCGGAAACGAGAAGAAACTGGCCGGGACATCCAAGCTGTCAGGACCCAAGTCCAAGGTGGTTATCAAGCCTAAGGGGGCAGGAAAGTTTAGGACCGCCTCGGATGTCATGAGCCGCCTCAGGTGGGACGAGAAGCTCGACAGTGTCAACTTCATTGTTGGGTACGAGGATAGATTTGTCGGCGCCATGGAGAAGTCTCTGGATAGCTGGAAGAGTGAACAAACGGACGAGGAGTTTATTCCGCAGCACCGCATCCTCTATTTCAAGAGGAAGAGCGATGGTGTGATTGTTTGGGAGAGGAGTACGAGGACAGATTTGATTTTTGGGAGCGGGCGATGAATTTGGTATTCGTAGACTGCTTTGTTTGTTGACCAATAGAGATCAAAACTCGCATTTTGGATGAGAAAAGCAATCCACTCCGATAGCGTTGGAATTTGGGTTGCTTTTGGTACGTTTCGTTGACCAGAAGGACTTGGGAAGTAACTCCATGCAGAATTGCAGCAGTGCAAGTGCAGCTGCCAGGAGAAGCACTCCGAATTTGTTTGCTCCCATGGGCCATGGAACCAACAACAGGGGGCCCGAGGGAGCACCACGCCGCAGGAGATTGTCCGTGGCAGCCTGGTGCCTGCTATCATTATCATGTGGTGCTGAGTCTACTTCGTACTGATATAAGAAGAGGCAACTTGGCGCATCAGTGTTGGTTCCCCTTTCACGCCGTCCCTTTCAGGGCCACAAGCCACCCATCACTGCTCTCGTCGTACGAGGCAAATAGTTCGTCCACGACATACTCAAAAGGGCCAGGTGCGAAATCTGCGGCAAGTACTTTCCCGCTGGAACGCCGCAAACAACACGCCGACACTCTAGGCTACGAATTCGAAACAATCGACTGTCGATTCTGCAATGACCGTTACTATGAAGAGAACAGCCTCGACAAGCACTATGCTGACGAACACTACTACTGCTGGGAGTGTGATCGATCCTTCCAGAACCGCAATAACTATAACCAGGTAGCTCCACGCAAGATATGCTTCCCTGCAAAGGATCTGCCGCTTACAGGCTACATAGCACCGCCGATCGCGAATCCACAATCCTCCGTCGATTCTGTGCCTCTTCTGCGGAAACGGCTTCACGACGGCGACAGGCGTCACCCACCACGTTGAACGAGGCTCATGCCCTAAGGCCCCGAGTGTTAATCGGGATCAGCTTCACAGGCTTCTTCGTCAGCGGGATCCCAACGGCGTCATCACGAAGAATCTGCGTGGGTGGACCGGATCGAAGGTGCGCCCAACAAACGAAATGTCGTGGAACGTCGTTCGCCAGGGCTACGGTGCTATTTCTGTAAACGACCCTTTAACAAGCCGGCTTCGTTGAACCAGTACCTCGTTTCTCCGGCCCATTAGTCGCCCTTGAATCTTGCTGGCCGGTCGTCTAAATGGCCATACTGACGTGCGCCGTTCAACAGACCAGGAGAATTTATACCATTGTCCGAAACGAGGATGCCAAAAAGAATTCACAACAGTGGCTGCCGCCATCAATCATCTCGAGAGCGAGACTTGTGAGTGCATGACCTTCTCTAGAGTGCAGCAGTGTCCAGGTCATTCTGAGCAGTAACCATATGCTCTAATTCTGAGCAGCCCCTTCCCGACAAGTAAGGGAAAGGAAGAGGAAGGACTAAAAGACCAACGACCGACCTGGGCCAGAGCAAACTGCGGACGCACGCGAGATAAGTAGAAGATTGAGGGTATCATAGCCATGTTGTTTGGCACCAGATCATTTGTTTAGTACAGAGCCATAAAGACGGCGGCAATAGACGACTTGTCGTACTTGACGTGCTTCCCCTTCCCCTTGTCGATTTCGTGATAGCGATCCCAGAAACGGTTGTACAGCGGCTCCAGCATTTGCTGCACCGCCTTTGCAAACATTTGCCGCACCTCCTTCTCCATGCTGTACGTCCTGTGGCGAGCCACCATGTCGTCAAAGCTCGTATTGAATGCCTGGAACTTGCCCTTGATGCTGTCCCGGTCCTTGGCAGACAAGCCCTTAAGAATGGACGCAGAGTCGGTCTGACCCGATGTTGGGCGATTCGAACGGCTGGTATGGATGACATCGAATAGATGCATGGAAATATCCTTGCACGGATCCGTGTATAGAGCAATGGCCTTCTTGCGCCACTGCTCGAGAATGACGGCCCGCTGCCCCAGAAGCTGTGCGAGATCCGACTCGCGGACCGTCCTGTCCATGATGACAACGCAGTTGCCCAGAAACACGCCCTGGACGGACTTGCCCTTGAGCAACGTCATGGCCTTCTGATTTAGAGCGGCGAGGAAGGTCTCCATGGTGTCGACGCAATAGTTTGCAAAGATCTCCTTGCCGTCGGCCCCTATGTCAAACGACGCAAGACTTGGTACCCCGTCGCCCGCCCTCTTCGCTGCAGAGCTCGACTTCCACCCTCCATCACCTACGGAAATCATAATGGCGGAGATGGGGCCGAGGAAGTCTACCATATTTTTCAGCCTTGCCATCATCTCTCCCACCAGCGGGACCGGAGCTCCGTCCGAAGGGAGAGTCTGCAGGCTCAGTACCCGTCTTCGAGAATCGTCAAGTACTTCGGCCAACGATGACTTGGCCGTCTCCCTGACAGGTTTTAGTGCGGCCGCGAGCGACCCCTTTAGCTCTCCCGTGCGCTTTTCTATCTCGGTCGACAAGTTTGGCATGATCTCGGTAATCTCGTAGGCCAAGAAGCAATCTGTAGTCAAGTTGGCCTTGACGTGTGCATTGAGCTCGCGCAGAGTGCGAGCCAGCTCAGCTAGCGACGCCTGGCATACCGCCTGGAAGACGGGGCCCCAGTCCTCTCGCTTGAACATGCTGCAGATGTTCTCGTACTCGGCAAGGAAAAGCCCTTGCATTGCCTTTGCGTACATATCCATGCCGTTTGACCCCGCTCGGTATATTGCATCCGGACTCTTCTTTTTCGCCATATTGACGCTCGCAGTGGCCAGGTTGGACAGACTTGCCAGCAGGTACGGACTCCGAATCTCGACATAGAGCTTTGCAACGGGTGAGTCTTGCGGAGCAGCCGTGCCGCCGCTCTGCCGGTGGCTCTTCCCCACAAAGTCGCAAATGAGCCCGAGCCTGGCGAACTTGTCTTGGGATAGAACGGGAAAGGCTCGGCCTTTCGTCACATAGTTCAACACCTCGATCTTTTGAGGTGTCTCGCCCTGGAGTATCTTCTGAAAGTGGCCTTCAAGGAGGTTGTTCCCGAATTTGAGGAGGCGCGTAAGGTCCGTCATCATCTGCTGGTTCGCTCGCATGTTGGAGGCTTGCATATCGCTTAGCGACCTTGTCAGTCGCTTCATCGAGGCCAGGTAGTTGGAGAGGCCGGCCTTTTCGGGCCCGGCTCGGATGACTTGCTCCTCGTCGTTCTTGCTGTCGGCAGGTTGTCGCAGCCTCTCGATGGCGGCGAGAACGTTATCGACATCTTGAGCGAGATCGTGTGCGTTAGCGCCCCGATACTCAATCCCGTCGATACTGCAAGGAAGAAGGATGGCGAGTCTGCGACGGAACAGGCCGGCACGAGACTTGTGGAAAGGACTAACTGCTAGTAAGGACCTGCAACATCCTTGTCTCACCACCAAGCGGGCCAGCGACATCGCCGACGCTTTTCCCCGTCGATTCCAATCGTGATAATGACGCTTGTATCTTTTTTGTAAGTTGTGTTGTCTTCTCCAGCCTCGAGTTGAGGACGTCGACCTCGGCCCGAGCTTCTTCGTCGGCGGCATTGCGGCCACCGGCAAGGCCGGCCGCCATTGCGTAATTGTCCTTGGGTGCTTGCCTAACTAGTTAAGAATGGATATATTACCAGAGAAGGACGAGGATCGTGTTAATCGCGAGGCGGTCGTGGTGTCGAACCGTTGAAGTGCTGGCGCGTTACGTCGTAGCAGTTGCATTGAAGGGCAGTCTTTGTCTTTGAACACGACGAGATTTACTGCTACGCTAGGGTAGAGTTGTAAGTGGGTAAGTGGGTAAGTGGGTAAGTGGGGCCGAGTGGGGACCGATCTGGGGAGTTTGATTAACGACATGGAGGGTGGCCGTTGGCTCTCGCTCCGGCCTCCCTCGTAGCACCGTTATACCAACGAAAAGGAAGTCTATCTTGGTATAGACAGAGGTTCATGTACCTCTGTAGTGCAGTTGAGAAAGGGTACTATTCCGATTCAATCCGCCGTCCTATTCTGCCTTCTATTCTTATTGCCTACATTTCGCTTGGTCGCGAGGACCCCGAGGACTGGACGTTCACATTTCAGAAGTGATGGGATGCAAGCCTGCCGCCTGCAGAGTCGTGGTTGGCGCATGCCGAGTGACGGGTGCAGGTTGTTGGCAACCCGGCCATCGGCGCAAAATGTCCGCCACTGAGGAGGGAGGCGTTGGGGGCCCTGACTGAAGCGTCAGCTTCGGACAAGGAGCATTGGTGCCGCGATTAAGCCTTGCTGCAGCGCAGCCACTGGTTTTGAACGGATCTCGATGGTGGGTACAATTGAAATTTGTTGAAAACCCCCAAAGCCACCGTGCACCGTTGGGGTTCCATTTGGGGTCAGACTTATTACGGGCCGGCATCTTGAACTGCCCCAGAGCACAGTCTTCTATTCGTGTTCACATGTGCGGCTTGGGAACGGCTACGTATGATGTTGGTGCTTGGCAGGCGGGCATTTCATGAGGTAAATAATAAGGACCAGGGGCCGCCGCCACCCTCTTGATAGTTGCTGCTCCCTCTCTCTGTTGCCACCATTTCCACCACCACCTAGCATGGTTAACAGCCTGGAACCACGGACCGGGACCGCCCATGACCGCCTGAAGAGAGATATAATAAGATAGGCACCTTGCGTGTGCTCAGATGTCTTCCTACTTTCCTGTCGTTTATCATTCTCACCATCGTCGTTCTGCCTCAACCTGTATCGGCCGATTCGCAACACCTCGCCTTTGTTGCCTCTAGGCCACGACAAGCAACAAATGCGGCCAATGTGAAGTCATATTCGAATCCATGGATTTGCGTCTCAGTTCAGGTATAGCTTCTCGTCCATCTGCGCGAAATAGTCGTTGACCAGTCTCGCGACACCATGTACGATTTTGTGCACTTCTTTCTCCGTCACGTTAAACGGAGGTGCCAGGATAATGTGGTCGCCGAGAATGCCGTCAGCGGTTCCTGAGCTCGGATATACCGTCATGGAATAATCCTTGGAAAGACCCATCTCGCTGATGTTCATGGCAACGTGTGCGTCTGCCCTGAAGGGCTGCTTAGTCGACTTGTCCTGGACGAACTCGATGCCCCAGAACAAGCCGCGTCCCCGAATATCACCAACGTTAGGATGACGCGAGATTGCCGTCTTCAGGAGGGACGATAGCAGCTGTCCCATCTTCGTCACGTTTGCTAGGAGGCCATCTTGTTCGATGATACGCTGTACCTGGAGAGCCGCTGCACACGCCATGGGATGGCCCTGGTACGTATGACCGTGGACAAAGCTTCTGCGAGTTTGTCAGTCACCCATTTCGCACCAAGACGGACGCCACGAGAAGCATAATCACATACCCTGTTCCCCTCTCTAGGGCATCTACGACGCGGTGATGGATGAGGACGCCAGCCACGGCTTGGTAGCCACCACCTAATCCCTTACCGATAGTCTGGATGTCGGGCGCCACTCCATCATGCTGCCACGCATGCATCGTCCCTGTCCTACCCATGCCGCACATGACTTCGTCCAGGATGAGAAGGGCACCGTACTTGTCGCAGATGGCTCGGACCCCCTCGAAGTAGCCCGGGACCGACGGAACACAGCCAAGAGCCTATTTGGACAGTGCTGGCGTCAGAAGACCTGTCGCCGAGTGCGAATGGCGCAACAATGGAGTCAACTTACCGCTCCCACCACTGGCTCGGCGATGAAGCCGCACACCGTGTCGGGGCCGACCCGGATGAATTCGTCTTCCAACTCACGCAAGAGCTTGTCGACAAAGTCTTGGTCGCTTTCTCCGTCCCTCTTTCCTCGATAGGCATAGCACGGAGACACCTGCGACGTGTTCTGACTCAGGAGGGGCTCGAACTTGGAGCGCCGGAACTTGTGTCCACCTGCCGAGAGGGCTCCGAGTGTAATTCCGTGGTAGGACTGCCGCCTGGAGATGAAGCGGGCCCTGTCAGGCTCGGGCTTCTCCTTCTCGAGGAAGTACTGCCTGGCCAACTTCATGGCGGCCTCGGTTGCTTCGGATCCTGGTTTATAATCAGCGTACGGTCATGCCAGCCATGCCAGCCATGCCATGCCTGCCGCCGGGAAGAATGGAAGACGACGTACCGCTACTGACTATGTAGGCTCGCGAAAAGTGCCCGGGTGAGGTGCTGATGAGCTTCTGGCACAAAGCCTCGTAGGTTTTTGTTGTGAAGAAGGCTGTGGCGCAATATGTGATCTCTTCAGCCTGCTGCTTCATGGCGTCGATAACTCGTTTGTCACCGTGGCCAAGGCAGGCCACGGCCGCACCGCCCGAAGCATCTAAGATGCAGCGGCCGTCCTCAAGAAAGACGTAGCAACCCTCACCCCTGGCTATGACAGGAAAGTACAGGTCAAGTTTCCGGTGGAGAACAGCCGACGAAGCCTCGTCCGCATAATCAGGGGCAACGGCAGTGGCGACGGCCCGTGCGACGGCTTCGGGCGCGAGCTCGACTAAGGGGAGGTCATGCATCTTTTTTGATGTTTGATGTTGGACTAACTTTTCCTGGGTTGGTGGTATTTGGCGTCCTGGGGCCAATTGTTAGGTTGGTGGGAAAATGTAGGGAATATAGCTACGCAAGTCACGGATTCGATCATGGAGTCTCGGTGGTTGCCATGGCTTACATGGCCGGTTTGTGGACGACCGAGCCTTTATCAAGATCGGACGGAAACACGATAGTGGGACCGTCGCTTCCGGTTACCAGCCTGTACTGACTGAGTCACGCCAGAGATGCATCCTTGACCATCTTAGGACTGGTGCGGGGGGCAGTGGTTTTGGGGAGTGAGGGTCCGGGGTGGGAGTTGAGTGGGAGTGGCATCGGTCGCGGTAGGAGCAGTAACGGATCAGATTACACTTGCCATACATATGGGGCCGTGAATCACCTTCAAATTACTCCGGCAGGGTAAGCGGCCCAGAAGGCAAGGAGGGAAAGCAGGGCAGGCAGGGCGCGTTGACTTCGTGGCTAATGTACAGGCACACCGATCTGAACGTGGCATTTTCTCAGCAGCAAGCACCCAGCGAGTGGCACACGAGCAAGGCGGGTCACGGCCGGCTCGAGAAGAAGCATCGGGCCTTGCAGGCCACGGACCGTCCAGTTTCGGCAGCGACGTTGGGTGAAATCCGCTGCCCTGGCACCTGGCACCCGGTCAATGAAGGATGATGGGAGCTGGAGCTGGAGCTGGGTGGGGCCTCTAGTGTGCTTCGCAACTGCCAGGCTTGGAGCCTTGGCCGGCTAGTCAGTGGGTGGAAACTTGAAAATGGCCCGGCGGCCCCGGCCGGCGTCAAACCCTGCCCGACTCCTGTATCGCTGTATTGAGGAAGTACTTGACTACCTCTGGGTTGATAGAAGAAATAGAAAACTGAGGCCGCCGGTCGCGATCCCTCCAGTCAATCGAAACTGTACTCTCTCTACTACTACTGGTAGGAAGTTGAGAATAGAGCAATAACCTACGAGATATTATGCTGACGCGGGCTGGCATGCTGACATGGTTAGATCTTGCTCGGCGCTTTCTCCGCTTCGGCATCGGATCCACCGTTTCTGTTTGGCATTTAGCATCCGCGTCGAAAGATTCTCAATAATAGTGACTAACAGCAGACCCTGGCGGAGAAGAGCGCTGGAACGGTGAGAGGCATACCTGGTATTCGATGGATGAATCCAAAATAAAAAAACGACCCTCGTGTTTGCCAATGAGTAGCCTCCATTTTGCTTTTTCCAGCCACCACCCTGCCAGCCTGCTTGTGGTACCTGCGGCACCCGCCCCTGGCTGCCCGGGCGAGTTTTGCACCTTGCATCACAGTCCGTAGCTCCTTCATGGCGTTTGAACGCTCGCAACTACTTCGCACACTTATTTACCCCAACAACTGCCGACCAAAAGCACGAGATGTTCAACTGGGTTAAGTTGTCTGAAGCCAGTAGGGCCCCAGATGAGGTACAACGATGGATGACGTGCTAATTCGCCTATTCGTAGAAAACGCCAAGAGAAGAAGGAAGTATCTCGGCGCTCAAGCGGTCAATGGCTCTCTCAGACTCCTACGGCCTCACTCTCACTGGCAGGTTAAGGTCGCACACGTGGAACCGGGAGGCTGCAGACTTCTCGTTAAACTTACGACATACCAGTTGCATCCTTGAGTCCATGTGGGCACCACAGTGACAGAAAACCACTAGCAAAAGCGCGGCTAGCAAGCTCGCACTGGCTGGGAGCCTGGAACACCAAAGTCAAGGCCTTCTCGTGGGTAGATAAGATTTAAGTAAGTGGCTTGGTAGCACCTCTCCGGTTGGTGGTCGTCCAGACCAGCATCATGGCAGCATGAGGTGGCTGACTTTCGTGGGGCATCCGGGGAGATCGTGAGCATTGTGGGGCATTGGCTAGCATTGCAGACCCAGGTGTCCGAAGCCTACACTCCAAATGAGGAATGGTGGGTTCTATTCCTGAGATTCTGCCCTGGCCTGCCATGCCAGGCCATCCAAGCTAGCACCCTAGTACTAGCACGGAGGCACTAACGACTACGCCAGAATTGTGTTTGCAAATACTGGCACTGGCTGGGTGGGTACCACGCGTGTGGTAAATCGCCTAGCGTCCCCATTCCCTCGGATCCCATCTGGATGGAAGGCCTGAAGAAAATCAATATCCAAGGAACTAAGGCTACCGAGGCAGCCGCGTCTCTCTGCTCATGGCTGTGCCCATCGTTCCTCTCGTCCCTTATCCGATGCTCCGCGGTCAAGGGCGTGGCGACTACTGGCCGCTTAGGTGAGAGCATCGTGGTACGAACGATGATCCCGTTGTTCGAGCAACGGTTGCACCTCGTGTATCCATGCGTTGACTTACACACGAAGACGACGATACAGTGACAGGCTGCGAGCCTGTTGTAGCCAGGTCGATATGCACGTCTCCTCGCCAGCTCGACAAGGAGCGATCAATAATGCCGGGCCGTCATTGGTCCGCTATGGTGTTAGTGGCTGGCCTTTTTCCTTGGCTTGCCAACGTGTTAAATGATGCAGTACCTTCATACTGTAGACTGAGATCGACCTATGTCTTTTCTGGCAGAGAGGAAGCATCTGAAGCCGAGTGCCGGGCTAGAGTAGACGTCGTACACCGTTACCTGGAAAAAACATGTCGCCCCACCCCCAACTGGCACCTGGCATGGCTCTCCTTCGACCATTCTCCTGTAGGTCGTTGGCCGTAGCCGACGTACAGGGGTACGTGCGGAGTTTTTCGCACTGGCGCCAAGGATCGAAAGATCTACCTTCGGAGTTAAATGGTACGTACTTTGCCCGATGCTCATGTCCGACCAGGTATGTCAGGATCAGAGAATTTACCACGGCGGGACCGGGCGCAGATAGAGCTCGGATGTTTAAAGAACTTTTGGTCAAGAATTGCTTTTCTTCAACTGCAAACCAGGAGAGAGTGAGTGGGCGTATGTTGATTAGCGGCGTCCACTCAGCCAGTCAACCAGTCTACCTCATGCCTCCCTTGTTTTAAGCGAAGTCGGTGAAAGATATCCATGCCTGAAAAGGATAAGGCTACTTCATCGCAAGCCACAACACAGTATCGTGCCCGGCCCGAGTCGCCATCATCCCTGGAGGAGAGACCGGGAGCTTGTGGTTGTGGCTTCCTTGAGGCCTCAAGGAGGCCTCCTTAAGGTCTGAGGGTTCGAGATGGCCGAGGAGGTGACAAAACGATGGTCGGTCTGGGTCCAAAGCCCAAAAATATTAATCACCGTAGTGTATCGACAAGAGGCGGCTGGGGAAGAGGAATTTGAGAAGGAAAGGACAGAAAACGGGAATGAGGGAGAAAAGAGACGGAGAAATAGTAACGAAGAATTCGTATCGAGTATAGAAAACAAACCCTCCCTCTCTCTCCCTCTTTCTCTCTCTAAAAAAAAAAAAAGGGAAAGCGCGGAGCGTGCACGGTATTGGTGGGTGGGTAGTTTGAACGGCCATTCGTCCTTCCACTTACTATAGGACACACCCGCATCAATGATCAAACCTTCTGGAATGAGCAATGAACGAATTCGACGCCCGCCGTTTGACCTGAAGCAATGACGGCTCGCCGCTGTGACAAATATCCTTGCGTAAGAAAAAGGAAGCATGGGCGGTGGCTTTGCCTGTTTCGGCGACTGGTGACAGCCGCGAAGGCCGTAACATTCGGGATGCAGCCCACAGGGGTTGGGCACTTGCGCATTCAAGGACAGGCTTCGAAGGAACTGCCCCTGGTCAGGTCTGGCAACCAGATGCCACCAAAGCCTCCGAAGGCCCGAAGGGCGAAAGGCGACGCAATCGACTCTTCTGCTTGAGCGGGTCGTCCAACTTTCTTTAGGTGTGGGACTAGTCACAAACATTGTGCTCAAGCCATAGGATGGTTATCAGCTCAGCGGAACTCTAGCATCGAGGAGTCGAGAGCCAAGGGCGCCATGCCAAGCTTCGACGCTCCGGCCGTTTCGGGCCAACCATTGGCGCGGGCCGAGAACATAACCACCGTCGATGCCGACATTGTGCGCATGGATGATGGCCACAGGCATGTCTTGGAGGAATTTCCGACGTGGCACAACTTGGAGAATTACTCGCACGGTTTGCTAACCTACTACTTTCATACTTTGTACGAAGTACATCGTGCTAGTCAACCTTGTGCGTGGTGGCGGGATCTAGCAGCGATGTAGAATTATAATGCAGTTATCCTGCCGATCTTTCCAAGCCCCAGACCGGCAATGTCAACGAAGAGAGCAGCCTGGTGCGGCGGGTGGGTAACGCCGCACAGCGAACAGCCGACTGACAGACCTCCAGGCTCTTCACATATGGCAGCATCTACGAAGGCAGTTACGTTTGGAAACCTTACTACTTGGTGTAGACCGCGTGGCGGCGTTGCCGGCCATCTCCAATTGCGAAGGTCGGTTCCAAACTTCCATTTTTGGCTGGGTGGCGGATTGAGTCGCACGGCAGCGCGCAGAAGGCCGAGATCCACGCTGTCGGTACTTAGTTGGCAAATAAACGGGTCATAACAAATGCCGTCCAACATGCCAAGAGCCAAGTCTGGCCTGCAAACCACATGACACATTGCATATAATATGCCGCCGTATTTTTCTTTCGTCCGTCATGCAACAGCGCATTGTGTGTTGGCCGACATGTGACTCGGATGCTGGACCCTCCCGCTTGTTGCCGTGTTGTTAAGTTGTGCAGCTCGTCAATGTATTCCCTCACTTCACGCCAAAGAATGTCGAAATGGTTGTATTCAATCTTCTTGGTTGTATCTGGGGCTTAGAGGGCTACCTTATGGGCCGAATGGAGATGAGCAAAGTGGCCACGGGCTGTCTGTGTATGGTGTGCCAGACTTTTGGTGGCAGGCGGAAGTGGTAGAAGCTGAGGTCGATGATACTGATCCTCCCGACAGGTATCTAGAGTCCTACACTGGAGGCAAATAAAAAAAAAGGAAGATTGGAAGCACAAAGTGGCAGCACGAATGTAAAGAGCTGTACTTCGTAGTTGGGAATAGACACGTGATTGTACCAAGAACTTTTTTCAGCGTTTGGCGGGGCTGACAAGGGAACTCAATCAGCGGGTCTGATTGGTCAGACGCGAAAAGCACTTTACGCGCTTTGATCAGCCAGGAGACGCGTCTTCCCGTTAAAATTAGTATTTCGTCAGAGTGTTCCACGTAGTATTCAGGTCCTCGCCATTGCCGTGGCAGCGTGTGCATCTTCAGAAAATCAAGCCGATGCACCCCCCGAGAGCCAAAAGACTCATCAGGATTGATTATTGCGCTTAGCCACCAGAAACCCGGTGTGCCTGAAGAAACAGCCCGCGTTTTTCGTTGTCCCCGCCTCTAGGGTTTTTGTCGCCATTATGGACGCATTAATGCTGCGCGATGCCGAGGTGCGAGACCGCGTCCGGTTGGCAGAGGAGTTTCTGGATCGCCGTAAGTGAAGCCATGATTTCAAACACATTGATTTGGCTGGGAGTTACTAACATATCCGTTTCGGGCAGAGGACGCACCGGAAAAGAGCTATAGGTCGGCTATCATTGTCATGCTGCAGAAAAACGAGCGCCGCCTGGTGGTCAGCATCGACGACGTTCGCGATCACAACCCGGACCTTGCGCAGGGTCTGCTCACAAGACCGTTCGATTTTACCTTGGCCTTCGACCACGCACTCAAGGAGATTGTGAAGACGATCCCCCAGGCCCGGCCTGACCAGACCGGCTCCGATGTTCTGTACTACTGTGCTTGGGCGGGTAGCTTTGGGCTTAATACCTGCAACCCGAGGACGCTGTCCTCCCACCTTCTCAACCAGATGGTGTCGATAGAAGGCATTGTCACGCGATGCTCGCTGATCCGACCCAAAGTCACGAGGAGTGTGCACTACAACGAGAACAAGAAAATATTTCACTACCGCGAGTACCAGGATCAAACCATGACCAATGGGGTGCCGACGTCGAGCGTGTACCCCCAGGAAGACAACGAAGGGAACCCGCTGATTACCGAATACGGCTTTAGCACATACCGCGACCATCAATCCGTTTCCATACAGGAGATGCCAGAGCGGGCGCCGGCGGGCCAGCTACCCCGCGGCGTCGACGTGATACTGGACGACGATCTCGTCGATAAGGTTAAGCCTGGAGACAGGATTCAGCTCGTGGGGATATATCGCACTCTCGGCAACCGGAATACCAATCACAACTCGGCCCTCTTCAAGACCATGATCCTGGCCAACCATGTGGTGCTGTTGTCATCCAAATCTGGCGGCGGCCTAGCTTCGGCCGCCATCACCGATACCGACATTCGGAACATCAACAAGATCTCCAAGAAGAAGAACGTCTTTGACCTTCTCTCCCAGTCGCTGGCTCCCAGCATCTACGGTCACGGCTACATCAAAAGGGCCATCCTGCTCATGCTTCTGGGGGGCATGGAGAAGAACCTGGAAAACGGGACTCATCTCAGAGGTGATATCAATATCCTGATGGTGGGCGACCCGTCCACGGCTAAGTCGCAGCTGCTGCGATTCGTCCTCAACACAGCGCCGCTTGCCATTGCTACAACCGGCCGCGGCTCGTCAGGCGTCGGTCTTACCGCTGCCGTGACATCGGATAAGGAAACGGGCGAGAGGCGACTCGAGGCTGGTGCTATGGTCATGGCTGATCGCGGCGTCGTCTGTATCGACGAATTTGACAAGATGTCTGACATTGATCGTGTGGCCATCCACGAAGTCATGGAGCAGCAAACCGTCACCATTGCCAAGGCTGGCATCCACACCTCCCTCAATGCTCGGTGCAGCGTCATTGCTGCGGCAAACCCCATCTTCGGCCAGTACGACACCCACAAGGACCCGCACAGGAACATCGCCCTGCCCGACTCTCTCCTCTCTCGTTTCGATCTGCTCTTCGTCGTCACGGACGACATTGAGGACACGAGGGATCGTCGAGTGTCGGAGCACGTCTTGCGCATGCATCGCTACCGTCAGCCTGGTACCGAGGAAGGCGCCCCAGTCCGGGAGAACGCCGGCCAGGCGCTCGGGGTTTCGGCCAACAGCCAGTCCGAGACGCAGCGGCCAACCGACGTGTTTGAGAAGTTCGATCCCATGCTGCATGCTGGCGTGACCGTCACGTCGGGGCGAGGCGCCAACAAGAAGCCCGAAGTGCTCAGTATTCCCTTTATGAAGAAATACATCCAGTATGCCAAGACGCGGATAAAGCCCGTCCTCGGCCAGGAAGCCGCCGATCGCATCGGCGACATCTACGTCGGCCTTCGGAACGACGAGATGGAAGGCAATCAGCGACGGACCAGTCCTCTCACGGTCCGTACTCTGGAGACCCTCATTCGTCTGGCCACGGCCCATGCCAAGGCTCGGCTTTCCAACCGAGTCGAGGAGCGCGACGCCGTTGCGGCCGAAGGAATTCTCCGATTCGCCTTGTTCAAAGAAGTCATTGAGGATCAATCGCGCAAGAAGCGAAGGAAGACGCAGACGGTAGATTGGGCCTCCACGAGCGAGGAGGACAGTTCCGACGAAGCCTCTGATGACGACGATGACGGAAACTTCCGTGCCGCTGCCGGGAGATCTGCTAGGGGTGGTGGTGCTGCGTCTGCGCGGCACACGACCCGGTCTGGGACTGCCACCAACGGCACCAACGGGTCAAGCCGCCGTAGGGGGGCGTCTCGCGAGAGCACACCTGAGGAGTCGGATAAAGGAGACGAGGAGCAAGACGACATGTATGATGCCACACCCCGACGAGGTGCTCGTAGCACGGCGACATCCAGGCGCAGTGCTGCTGGCACCACTCAGTCCCAGACGTCGTTTGCCTCGTCCGTACCGTCGTCGCAGCTGCGAACCCAATCACCCTCTCAGAACCAAAGCCAAGCTGACGCCGAGCTTGCCGATGGCGCTGCCGGGCTGAGCATCGGAGAAGGCATTACTAGCCAGCGACTCCGCGTTTTCAGAACAGCCCTTGGCCAGCTCCTTAACACGCCTGTGTTCGATGATGATTCTGCCAATATCGACGAGCTCATCACAGCTGTCAACCGCAAGGTGGCGTCATCGAATGGCGGTGCATTTAGCAGGGATGAGGCTGTGAAGGCGCTGAAGAAGATGGACGAGGCGAATCAGATCATGTATGTCGTTTTGGAACGTGTCGCTTCACTCCCAGGCTGCTTGCTAACGTGGTTAATCACAGGTATACTGAAGGCGAACTCGTCTACAAGATGTAAGTTTTGCTGCTAGATGTCACGCCTGGATGCGAAGGGAATGGGACGGGATGGAACGTTGGACGACTAATGCGGGCGACGCTCGGGATGCTGTGCACGAGAAGTCGAAAAGAGGATACGTATGATTAGGATGCCCTTTTGGTCACCGCGACGTGTTTATTGTCATGATGAACTTGTAGGTGTCTAGCCAGTAATAGAATCAAGCCTTTGGCAGCCTTTCCTGAAATTCGTCTAACCTATCCTGAGCCCGAACGCCATTCCATGTCTCGTTGCCGCTGTCATCTTTCCCCAGGACCGGAACGCCAATCTGCTCGATCACAAAGCTGGCCGCCACGGTCGCCCAAACGGCCGCCTCCTCGATACTCTTTCCCCTCGCCAGCCCTACCGCCAGACCGCCTAGAAACGCATTCCCCCCGCCCGTCGGGTCGACCACCTTTGTGGCGTCGGTGTGGTACGCGGGAATCCACTTCTCCACGCCCTGATCAATCTCGATCTCCTCCCGGGCGATGCACCCGTCCGCATCCTGTAGTAAGCCTGCGAAAAGGGCCTCCATGTCCGTGTCGGCTTGGAGGCCGCCGCGGACGTAGTCCTTCTTGCGCCGCTTCTTGCTGCTTCCGTGGCCGTTGGGCGAGCGTTTCCTCCCGCCGTTGCGAGCCATGTAGCACCCCTTGTGGCCCGCGCGGACGATTATAGTGAAAGACTGGAGGGGGATGCTGGCTAGGAGCTGTTCGCAGTGCCGTTCTACGGCTGTGGTGGAGATGTCCCCCGAGTCGGCGTCGACGCCGTCATCGCCCATGAAAGCGGCTAGCTCGGCATGATTGGGGCTGCAAATGTCGACTATGGGAAGCGTGTTGGTACACGCCAGCAGCTGATCTGTAGTGCAGCAATCCGGAACGGGCTCCCATATGATGAACGGCTTGGTGTAGTCGGCACCCATTTCCTCTCTCCTTCGCCTTCGCAGCTCCTCCACCATTTGCTGGCAACGCACAGGAGAACATATGAAATGGAATGATTTGGCTCGCAGGAGAGACGGCGGTAAGTCCTCGGGCGTGAGTCTCCGTTTGGGCGTCATGTACTTGAAGGCTCGCTTCTCGATACCGGCGTAGCCGTTCCAGCCGCGGGTAGTGAGGCGGTCCGGGTTGGGCCGGAGGATGCAGCTAGTTGACCAGGAATCAATGAGGGAAACGAGATGGGGCGGGAAGTCGGTGCCCTTGTCGACCACCCAGCCTATTGATGAGGACGCGGGATGGGGGGACATGATCCTGGCTCCGATCACTGCATATGTGTTGCCGCCACCCACTATGTTGCGTGCTGGTGGCGTGGGCGGCAGGAAATCTATATCGTCTTTGGTGGTAAGATTCTGATTAGCATGTTGAAATGTCCTTGTGCGTGAGGCGAGACCGAGACCTACCGATGATGAACATCCCTAGGGAAACAAAATCAAAGGCCTGTCCCTCTTCATTCGGGGTGGCCAGGTCGTTCGGGGCATCGTCTTTATCCGCCATGATGGCGATGTGATGATACCAGCTCTGGTCCTACCCCACAGTTAAGATATCTCATGAACTGTCTCGAACGATGAGTTGACGCATTCATCGACATCTGTGAAAGAGCTCGAGAGCCCCTCCCGACATTGGAAGCTGAACTCTGGCTGACGCTCAACTGGCAAGCGAATCGCATGAGCAAGCACAGCCAAACAGGCTGCAGCCTACCACTCAAGAAGACCCTGGGAAGCTAGCGACCCTTTGTCAAGCGGCTTTTTTCAACGGATGGCCGAAAATCAAAACCTGGGCAAAAAGTCTAGGGCGAAGATGAGATGGATCGAGCTAGGTAGGGAAATCTCATAGCATGGTTCTCGATTAGTAAAAGCAACATAGATTGGGCAAAAGGGGGGCGTGCATTGCCATTGTCCAGCTGAGGCTTCTGCAGCAGACCGTATGGGGTAATGATACAGAAGCAAACATGGAAGCAAATGAAGACGCGATCAGCAACAGATTCCTCGGAGTTAGTGATGCAGCCCGCTGTGATCACCACCAGGATGGTGCCGAGGCCGCCCTGTCACAGAGGTACTAGTGGCCAAGTGCTGCTGTTGCTGCAGAATCCGGGCTTCTTCCTTAGCCACAGTGCGAGGACGAGGCGTCTGGTTCCTCTAGTGGGCGGGCTGAGAATAACGACAGTACTCCTCGCGGAGAAACAATCCAGTGGCAGATCAAAACTTAGGTAAGACGGTGCATTTCCTTTCTGGATAATTCCTTTCCTTGTTAGATGTGCTTTCATCCAGGATGTGCCCGGTGCATTTTCAACATAGTTCAGGTAGCACTAGTCAACTACATGCGCTATGTCGTTTAGTGGATAGAGAATACTGTGTTTCTTCAAAAGTTGGCACAGTATGGACCCAAAAACTAGGCTCTAGCTGCTCCTTGCGTCCCTGCAGGAGGCTCTGCTGCGGACCACTCGGCCGGTTTATTATTGAGCTGGTTACTTTTTTCCGACGAGGGAGCTTCACCTGCCGCTGATCGACCGGTCTTCTGATGTTGATCCTATCATCATGAGGCAATATTGAAACAACTTGCATTCTTCAACACCAGTTCAACCCTTTGTATCGCATTTTCTTTCGTTTATTTGGCCTATCGCTGGAGCTCTACAGACGGACCCCGACGAACTGAAATAAGAAAAAGCCACTGCAAAAGAGCTCCCGCCCATTGATTACCTTACTTTTAGGATAGCTCATCGGAAGCTTGCGTTACCCTTATACAACCAACGCACGCCGAGTGCTCGAGTCTAATTTGACCATGGCGGCAAATGGAATGCACAACTTAACAACTCTCATCAAGCGGTATGTTGGATACAAGCTATCTCGACACCCCCCTGTGTCCACGTCGAAGCAGAACGCTAACAAGCCTAAAGTCTCGAAGCTGCGACAGCAAGAATCGAGGACATCGCCGAATTAACCCAGACTCTTGCCCCTGCCGCGCTCACGACCTCATCCAACACCCCTCCCTCAGTCTCTTCGTCGACAGCTCTCCCTTCCGCTCCCAAGCCCGCCGTGCACGCAGCCCCTCCCGCGCCGGCCGAGCCAGTTCCTGAATCGGTCGAAGAGTACGATGACTTTATCAAGAACTCGGTGGCCAAGTATGTCGAGATTAGCAAGGGTGTGGATCCCGTGGTAGCCAAGCAGGCGGCAGCGCTGCTGGAGGGCTTTCAGAGCCAACGCAGTTTCCTACTCATCTCGACTAGGGCCAAGAAGCCCGACATGACAGGCGCTGAGATGTCCGTGTTTCAGGACCTTCTCAAGCCCATTAGCGAGTCGATGGCGCGCGTGAGCTCTATTAAGGATGAGAATCGGGGCTCGCCTTACCACAATCATCTGTCGACCGTTGCGGAGGGTGCTCTAGTTCTTGCTTGGGTGACGGTGGAGAATCGGCCGTGGAAGCATGTTGAGGAAAGCCTGGGCTCGGCTCAATTTTTCGGAAATCGAGTGCTGAAGGAGTTTAAGGAAAAGTATGACCCCTTTATCCCACTGGCGTTGCTGTGGTTGCCAAATTGATACGGCAAAGGAATATGTTCTAACAAGTGACTCTGAGTAGAGACCCGAAACAGTCCGAGTGGGTGCAAACCTTTTACCAGGTCTTCCGAGACCTCACCGACTACGTCAAGGAATACTTCCCCAACGGCATCACATGGAACGCCAAAGGAAAGTCGGCGCGAGACGTCATGAAGGAGATCACAGCGGCGGGCGGCGGGACCTATCCAGCAGCACCCCCTGCTCCCGGTGCTAGCGGCCCTCCCCCACCGCCTCCTCCCGGTCCCCCTCCGGTCCTTCAGATTAAGGAAGCGCAGGCTGAGGCGTCAGGCCAGTCGGGAGGATTAGGGGCTGTTTTTTCCGAACTGAACAAGGGAGAGGCTGTTACCAAAGGTCTGCGCAAGGTGGACAAGTCGGAAATGACGCACAAGAATCCGTCTCTGCGGGCCAGCTCAACTGTCCCGGAGCGAGAAGGGTCGCAGCGGGGTAAGAGCCCGGCGCCGAGCAAGAAGCCCAAGCCGGAGAACATGCGGGTTAAGAAGCCGCCCCGGAAGGAGCTCGAGGGTAACAAATGGAGTGTGGTACGTAGCCATTCTATGCATCCAAATTGTCATGATTCCGAACTAGCACAACAACTAATCGGTCCGTAGGAATACTTCGAACGCACTTCCGACCCGATAGAGATTGAGGCCACAATGTCACACTCGATCCTCATCAGCAAGTGCAACAAGACAACCATCATCGTCAAGGGCAAGGCTAATGCCATCACTGTCGAGAACACGACTGGTCTTTCCCTCATCATCGACAGCCTGGTGTCGGGCGTTGACGTCATCAAGTCGTCCAAGTTTGCCCTTCAGGTCATTGGCGTTCTGCCTACTGTGATGCTTGACCAAGTCGACGGGGCTACTTTTTACTTTAGCAAGGAGAGCACGTCCACAAAGATTTACACGAGCAAGTCGGATAGCGTCAACCTCAACGTTATCTCTGGGCCTGATGACGACTACAAGGAGATTCCGCTGCCGTCGCAGATTTGCTCGTACTATGATGAGAAAAAGGGGGATATTGTCAATGAGATTGTGTCTCATGCCGGGTAGGATTGTGAGGAGCTCATGTTGATTCTTTGGTTGATGCGAAGGGGAATCAGGGGATGAATGTACCGGGGTCAGGGAGACTGCATTTTCGAGGCGTTAGGACAGCCTTACCTGTGCGCCTTCTTGCTCTTTGCGCCGCGGACTTTTTGGATCTACATTTACTTGTTTGAAAAGGCCCTTTCTTTGATCTTCCATCTAATCTATCAACCGCCTCCTCCTTTCTGGTCTTATATTTAAATGCATAACATAAATGCTGGAGAATGATGCGACAAAATTTCCGGAGCGACACCTCGCTCCCCTACAACCACGAAAACATGCCTTGTCCAACCATACATAGAATATCAAGGGTCATCTATACATAGCCCAAAATCTACAGCTTGGCTTTTGGAGATTCCAAGGTTGGCATGAGCAGATCGCGCATGTCACCGGCCGCTTCGTTGAGATAGAAGCTCATCTTTTGTGAGCCCAGGCCCTTGGACACGATGTTGAAGTTGATGCTGCATAGGTCGTCCGTCAGCTCCGATAATAACCCAAAAAATATCATCAAAGAAGGAGAGAAAAGCTCCTGAGTTTTCCGGGGTGGGATAGAAGCAACGTACCTGTTTTCATTGATCATGTAGGCAATGCCGAACCCCTGATCGATAACCTGACTCCACCCATATCCATTAAAGAACTCCGAACTCAGCTGTGACGTGGAGAGATACCACGAGCAAGAATATCCGTACGCGGGATCCTTGTAAATAGCAGGCACCTCCTGTCCAGGCTCCAACAGCTTCTTAAGCCCAAGGAGGTGTCGATCCACGCCCTTGCCATCCGACGCGGCGGTAATGTACTCAAGGTGAGAGTCAATCGCAGCGCGGAGAAGCTTCACCTTCTCCGTGTCGCCCGCCTGCGGATCAGCCATGGCATTGCACCACGCCACTGACGCCTCCGACACGGTGCGGCACGTTTCCGTCCGGCCCAGTTGGAACCGACGAGTAGCGGCAGACTCGTACGTGGGGCGGTTCTTACCGTACATTTTGTGATAGGCGAGCTGGATGATCATCTGGACGTACGCGTCGGGGGAGCACCGGAACTTCTTGATGAGGCCCTTGCCGTAGCCTTGGTATGCTTGAACTGCGAGCTCATGTTTTCCTATGACGTCGCGGAAGTCCTTGACGGCGCGGTCAATCTCCGCCTGGACCTCCTTGTTGACGACAAACTTGATGGCTTCGGGTTTGTCAAGGTTGGGTCGTACTGAGGGGTCCGAAAAGTCGAGCTTGTTGTTGAAAATGAGATCATTGATGTAGTCGTTTAACCTATGCGTGGGCGTCCCGTCCATCATCGAGTGCTCGCCCATGAAGCCTGACGTTCCGTTGTCGTTGACGATGAACTGGCAAGGCTTGTCGTACCACCGATTAGCTCCATCCCCGTGCCAGTATGCATGCGCTCGTTCCTCCAGTGTTACCGGCGCCGCATCATCGAGGCACACAACAAAGGACGAGGACTGGATGGCTTCGAGCGCCACGGCATTGGAAGGGTCTGCCTTGAGAAGGAGTCCGCGAGCATCGGCCCAAACGTCTCTGTTCTCCGAAGTGAGCGCTCCAACGGCTGGGGCCGGGCTTGCTGCATCGGCTAATCCGTAAACCCTGCTGAATTGCTGCTCCAACTCCGACGTGTTGAGCTGCTTCCCGCCAACCTCGTGCAGCACCTTGAAAAACTGGTTCTTACGCATGACAATAAGGTGCTTATTCTCCTCATGCGAGAACTTGACAGGATAATCAGCCGGACGCGCCGCCACGCGGCTGGCGTTGAACATCCACTTGTAGCTGTCCATGCATATTGGGAGCTTCTTCATGTATTCCGGCTCCAGCGTTCCTTGATCCACTTGCTTCTTGAAGTCGAGCACGGCCGTTGTTATGGCAGCAGCCCGCTTGGCCGGGTTGCGTCTTCTTCGGTCGTCCCGGTGAGAGTAAAAGTAGCTGACATATGGCACAACGGGATCTCGGTACGACAAGTACGCAAGATCGTTCCACCACTCCCAGAGCCAGTTCTTGTGTTTGGGGTCCTCGCGCCGTGCAATCAGCTTCTCCTGGAGCTTGCGTCCGATGCCACCTGGCTTGACAAACTCCTCAACCACCTTTGTACTTGCTTCGAGCTCTGACTGCGAGAGAAGCGGGCGCAGCGATTTGAGGTATCGGGCTGCCGTCTCCTCGAGAGTGGGAACCGGCAGTCGCGGGAGAGATTCCTGGAATCGAAGCATCGGGCCTTTCGAATTGTCTTCTGCATAGCCTGTGACATGTACACATTAGCCACAGCTCATGCTTGTTCTGTTTGCGCCGCCACGACGCTGACAAACACGTCGAGGCCCAAGAAAAAACACGTACCCGCAGGTCGGGAGCTACTCTTCCGCTGGCCAGTAGGTGCCATGGTCGGGAGAATCTATCCAACGTCGACGTCAGAATTGCTGAAGCCGGGATGGGAGGAAACAGGGCCACCAACGCGTCTTGAGGCGAGATTTCGAAGGGAAGTCCTCAAATGTGGGGTAGTAGTACGTCGTGCGGCAAACATTGCAATATATCTATTCGGAATCGGAGGGAAGCGGCAGCGTGGCACAATTTAGCTAGATCGACAATCCAGTTGACACGAACCGCCAGGGGATAGCACAGGAAAGCGGACCGAGCCTAGGTTAAAAAGTGGGTTGCTTGGGCAGGTTGGGAGGTTGTATCAGTCGTTCTCAAGGGCCGAGCTGTGTTGGGCAGGTTTCGCATTCGACGGAGAAGGGCGGACGAGTAGTCTTTTCGTCGTCAAAGTCGGGTGGGCATGTGGTGGAAGTTGCATATCAGGTCAGACACTCAGATCCCTCGGCCTAGACAACATGTGATTAGGATCCCCCGGCCGACCCTGGATTCAAACAGCCAAAAGAGGTCCAAAGGAAGAACAACAGCTGATAAATATCTTTGCACCCATTCAAAGTTCAATTCGTCTTAGATCTTCCCCTGGGCGTTACCAAATTCATCCACGAACCGCCCGCCCTTAAAAAAAGCTTCCCCCCGTCCGAACCGAGCTGAGGCGGGGACCCCACGAAACGAGGGTTCGGGTGACGCAAATCGTCGGCTAGAAAGATGCCCTCTCGGCAGCTAGGAGCTGCAGCTTCATGTACTCGCACTAGTTGGTGCGCGGTGCAAGTACGGGCCCTGCTCGAAGCGCCACCCCTTCCTGCGGCGTGCCGAGGTTAAAATTTCAACCAATTATAAACGGAGCAACTTCGTAGCTAGTTGCCAACGAATATTTCTTGTCGGTTGCTATTCAGCAGCTACTGAGAAGTCGCCGAGCTGACCGCTTGAAAGGCAACGACAAATTGTCCGGGAAGACGGACAAGGCTGCACACGGCCAGAAGGGCGAGAGAACAAGGCGGTTATGAAAAAAATTGGAAACTAAACTGAGGGCAGGGAAAAGTTGGAAAATCGGTTCCCAGAGCAGATATTGCCAGACCAAAACCTCCGGGCATTAGAGGAAGAGCTAATACAGGAAGCCTAAACATTTTCGCTTCTCGGCTTCCTGCCAGCCTTCCCGGCCAGCAAACACTGCCGAATGATTGCTAATGATACACACAATCCAGTAGTACAATAGAAGAAGAGACAACCATTATGACCCAAACCACCTTCACAAGGGCCGGAAAGATTTGGAGGACACAGGCGCGGATTGCCTTATGTCTTGCAGCCTGCCACTTTATGAAATAACCGTTGCTCCGCAGCTCTACTGATATACAATGTCCGAACTCCGCCTAACCATAGCCATTTCCTTGGTAGCGCCGAGGTGACAACAACATCTTAAGCCTCGTACGTCTTCACCTGTCCTTCCGCCGACAGAGGGTGAACGGCGGACGCTGCAGGGGCGGTCTGGAAGCTCATGCGATTGACCTCGGCGAACACTTCCTGGCCTACTCTCTCTCCGGCAGCCATCTGCTTCAATGTCTCCTCGGCATCCCCGGCACGCTTCTTCAACGCAAGCCGGTCCAAGAAAAGCTGTTGTCGGCCTCGCTCCAGTTCCCTCTTCTCTGCCTGTAGAATGTTCTCCATTTCATTGAAGTACTTCAACTTCAGCTCGATCTTCTGGAGCATGATATTGGCCGCCGCCGACACGAGTCTTGTCATTTCACGCTCCTCGTGCGATGCAAGGCCAGCTGATCGGGCACCAATTGAGGCAAGAGGTATCGAGGCAAGCCCTGTCGCGGCAATGGTTGTCGTTGTCGTTGTCGTGGTAGTTGTAGTCGTGGTGTTAACATTCAACTCCACATCCATCGTATCTCCGTCCTTGGATTTGCCCTTGCCATTAAGAGGCGGCTCGCCTTCCTTCTCTCCTTCAAGCCTCTTCTGCAGCTTGCGCTTCAGCTCATCTGCCGATTTGTTGGCGGCGGCAGCGGTGCTTGCGGGGTCGGCCAGGCTGGCAAGGAAGCCAACAACGGACATGACTGGGTTATCGGCCTGGCTGAAAGGCAGTTGGCCATTTTGGGTTCCAAACAGGGACAGCCCAACGGGGGTATTTGCCGTCGAGAATTCCGAGTCCAGATATTTCTCCTCGATGTCAAGCTGGAGGAACTGGATGACGCATTCTTCCCGCGTTCGTGTACCGACGTGCTCGGCAATCTCGCCCCAGTCGTCGTCGAAGCGCTCGAGGCCTTCAAGAAGACGAAGAATCTCGGCATCGCTCCACGGCGCGTCTCGGTCGAGGCATGATGTGTATGTTGGGTTCTCCATCCGTGTGTACTGAGCACTCGTTTGATTCGCAGGCAACCGGCCTTCAAGATAGCAGCTCGGGCAAAGATCATACTTGCTCTTGGCTGAAGGGTCTACTTGTGTATTGTGGTAGTAAATCCTGGTGCAGTCGATGCCGCACTGGTGACAGTTCACCTTGACCGTCGGCGCTTTCGTCGCATCCTCGAGTGACGAGCTTGCAACACCGTTGGTGGTTGGTGCTTCACCGTTGGTCTTGGAGTCCGTCTTGTTCAGCTTGGTGCTCTTCGCAGAGGCTTCGTAGATGTTGCGCCCAATCTCCAAGTTCAAGTCGGATTTGGCAGCTGGTGTCGCATTTGCCTTTTTGTCCGTGTCTGCGTGCTTGTTCACGCCCTGAACGACCGGGTCGGCGGCGGGCTGCCACGGTTGGAGGCCGCGGGGCGTGTCGCAAATGACCTTGAAATGACCCGTGAAAGGCGGTCCGACTTGAGACGGTCGTTGCTCAACGTCAACCTAAGTGAACAGTGTTAGCCACGCAACTCTGACCAACTACCGTCGCTTGGGCCAAGACAGCCCAACCAACCATTCTCTTCGTACCTGGTAATTGATCAAACCCCATTGCTCCAGGAACGCATGGACTCGCATGATTGCGCATACATCTCCAGCAAGGTTCCGGCGGCAGGCAGTCACTGTGAGATACTCGGAGGGGTTTAGACGGTACGTATTGATCATGAAGTCGCGATAATCTTTGTACACAGCTGGTGTCTTGCTTCGATTTCGGTGGTTGAAGAACTCGGCCAGCGCCTTTTTCTCGATTTCGTTGATGTCGTTCATATCAAACCAGGTGCTGTAGCTGGGAAGGATGATGGCATGCGATTGGTTCATAAGGTGGTCGCGGGCAGCAGACTCCATCGTCTCCTTACTCTTCGTCTCGGCCTCGGGTTCATTTCCGCCGCCGGCCCCATCCTCTTTGGTACCGTCTTGTCCGGGCTTTGAGTCCTCCTGCATTTCCACCATGACGGCATCTTCGCCCGTGGAAGCAGCCTCAGGCGCAGGAGCAGGCGGGGCGTCCAGCGGGTTGTCAGAGGCAGCGCCTGGGGCCGGCGTCTCGCTATTCTGCTTAATGGCAGGATCGGGCGCAGGATCATCCGTCATCTGGATATCTAGATTCGATACAATCATCAGCGTCGCTGAAGCCACACGGAGGGACTCTCGTGGAGATGTGGAGATACCTTCAGATCCGTCGTTGGAGGTCTGGAATGGCGCCTGCTCGAGAATTGGGTTTGCGCCAGGCGATGCGGTATTGACCGAGCCGCTGTAATCTGCCGACTCATCCATCTTTGCGGGTTTAGGTGGAGAGAATAATATTATGAGCTTTGAGAACAGATGCTCGTCTGCCTACTAACTTTTGCGATGGCGATGGCCGCCAAACTCGAGACGCGACGGACGCCTCCTTTTCGAGCCAGGCCAGACCACCGAAGTGAATATTTCCACTCCTTGCAGTGGTGCACAAAAAACCAATGAAGAGGACGGTACGGCGCGATGGCTGCGATGGAAAGCAGATGGGTGACGATTGGGACGCGCTCTGGGGATTGGAAATTTTGGCGCGACACTGGCGGAAAGAACTTTGCTAGGCCGGGTGGCAGGACGAGGCTCCGCATTTGCTGCTGACCTGGCGAGATGCGCCCACGTGATGAATGTAATCCTTTCATCAGGTGGTCAAAGCTTTTCAGCGGCATGTTCTAGCCTAAGATATCAGGTTTAAAATATACCCTGAGCCTAACTTCAGCCGTGTGGCGGTTACGAACTACGAACTGCGAACTGAGGGTATTGCACCAATCAACAGGTCGAGATCCAATCCAATCCTCAAGGTCGAAAACATCGAGGGTACTGCTTAGCCGTCCCCTCTAGTCAATGTTTTTTTTGTATATGCCTACGATGAAAGCGGAGAAGTGCCGTATTGTACAAGTATTGTATACACTGAAGCCTCGTACTTCAATCCAACACGGCTAGAATGTCCGACGTTCCAGTAAACTTCAGCCTCCTCTTCCCCTTTATCTTACCCCTTTCAAGCTCAACTTTGTTTATTTTCTCCCAGTCCTGCCATGTGACAACCCGAGACAGGCGCGAGCTGGGCGTCTCGGCCTTGACCCCTTCCCACCCAGCAGCAGCATCACCAGGCTTTCTTCCCACTTCGCAGCGGACTGCGCCAACTTTGACATCATGGGAAATCGCCCCCGCTGTTTCGTGCGACTGCGCCATCGTATCACCAATAACACCCGTAGCCCCAGTATTAACCCACCCAGAGCAGTATAGTCCCGGGAGGGGGACACCGGTATCCGAGCTGAGCACTCGACCCTTGCCATCAGTCTTGATCACACCGCGACCGGCATCAAAAGCAATGCCAGCTTCGTCAAAACCCTCAAGAGGCACCGACTTATATCCTATGGATCGGAATGCCAAGGAAGAGTTGAAGGTGTCAAATTCTTCCGTGTAAGCGATATTGGCTTCCCGGTCCGTGCTGGAGGAGAGTTGCGTGCGCCTAAACATAGTGCGTTCCACAGCGGATGGGTTCGATGAACTGCTGAGAAATTGATGCGGCGCCAAACAGAATTCAAGTGACCAGGTCTTTGTTGCCTCGCTGAGTCCCGTCTTTGATCCGTTTACAAGGGCCTTGAAGAGCCGCCGCGCTCTCCCCGGGCGGTCCATCGGATCTCCTTGAAGTAAATCAGATGCCACGATGCTGCGGTCAATTGGATGGAGTGCTACTCCCGGTATGCTCAAGAGGCCTCGTATCTCAGCTCTTGTGAATTTTGCCTTGGCGAAGATACTGTCAGAATAGATATGTACCTGATATAGGCTGTACCTGGCGAGCAACTCACTTGCATTGGGCCACGCCGACCGACAATCCTCACTCTTTTGATACGACTTCGAGACAAGCTCTCGATGGCTTCCTCGGCAATATCGGTGCATCTGAGCTCATTGGGTGCCTTCAGAAGCATCCGGGCGATATCGACGGCTACGTTGCCTTGTCCAATTATGACAGCTTCTTCGCCAGCCGTAAGATCGGGCATGAAAGCAGACTTGGAGGGTAGGCCATTGTACCATCCCACAAATTGGCGAGCCGAGTAAACGCCTCGGAGGGACTCTCCCGGCACGTTGAGGGTCCTGTCTCGAGATGCGCCATACGCGAAGGCGACGATATCATAATGACGCAGTACGGTTGCAAGGCTGACGTGACAACTACCTGCTCTTGCTTCCATTTCATCACCCCCCACCGTGACATTTCCGATGAATTGAAAACCGGCCTTTGCCGCTAGTTTGGTCCATTTTGCCTGGCTTGTCTGTTTGGATGTTATGAGCTATCTTGTTGCCGATGGGTACCGCGCGGGCTTCTGGTCGAGTAACTTACCTCGGGGATCTCTGGATGATCGGGGGCAAATCCAAAACGCGTGAGGCCGAACGGAACTGGAAGGGATTCGTACACATCGACCTTGGTTTCTGGGAGTTGTCCCAGCACACCTGAAGCTGTGTAAAACCCCGCCGGGCCAGACCCAATGACAGCCATTCTGAGTGGCCGGGACTCATCAGCCTTGATTGAGAAGGAGCGCCTAGGGATTTGGGCACCGTGTACGGCGCCATAGGCTCGTACACCAGGAAGGAAACGAATCGTCATTGGCCCCTAGTTCAGACTTTAGATGTTGCAGGCGGCTGGGACCCTGAGAGTCGGCGCGTCGGACTGAGGTGCCAGGCCAAATCCACGCGGTGACACTTAAAAAATGCTCTATGTAGTCGATAAGACAAGCATCGTTGAAGAGCCTAGTCTTTGGTATCCTCGTGGATTGAGTGGCCGTATGAAATTGAAATCCCAAAAGTGATTTCCATATATCACTGGGCTACGTCGCTGTGACGAAAATGGAGTTGAAGCAAGATGATTACCGAGGCCAAAAAAAATGATCGAGTTCGTTTTGCATATGTGATTGTCGCTGTTGGCCGGCCATCAATTTGAGCAGTGGAGAGACTACATAGGTACTGTCGACTCTCCGTACTACGAATAACCTCAGAGAGCAGAAAATAGAATCACGGGAATTTGCTCGAAATGAAGATGAAGGTGAATGCGATTTCTACTACGACGGCAGCAGCATCATTGCTGGTGGATTTTCAGTCGGTACGGACTTCGAAGTACTCATTATGGTAGGTGTAGTAATAGTAGGTACAAATTGGTACTGGTGGTACACGGGGTGTATTGGTGGGGCCCCCCCGGTTGCCGTGGAGACCAACATCAACTTTGAACCTTGTCTTCCATCGTCGCTCCCCGATTCGGTCTTAAGCAGGCACATATTGCCCAACCCAACCCAGAAGTAAAAAGAATCAACCTCATTCTACCAGCCTTTGACACCCCAAGGAATACGACCTAGAAGGAGCGAAATTTCTGTCGCCGCTGCCGCCATGGGGGCTCAACAGCCTTTCCTCTACGAGACGGAGAAGCGCGGTTCGTCGAGATTTCCTACTACTACTTTCGACCCGAAAGCGGTGACCAGAGCCAGCTGGGAGCCGAAGCCCAAGAAGCCAACGCAAAATGGACCGCTTATCTCATTCAATCGTCACCCCGAGTAAGTCTCATAAAGCCACTGCCCGAATCCTTGGCTGGAGGGTATTGACCTTCATTGAAGTCTTCAGGAGCCCATCACGTACCGGTCAAACAAATACAAGCCCATGAGCCGCCGGACAAAGCAATGGATTGTGTGGATTCGCTGGTTCCAGCTGGGGCTAAGGGTTCTACAGTTGAACGGAGCTCTGGGGCTCCTTATTCTCACCATTCTCATCACCAACGTGAATGAAGTCACGAGCTGGGTTCTGAGAATCACGGTATGATGCTCTGCCTCTTTGCGCATGGAAATTGCTCGGCGGCTAATCCATTGGCGTGGCATAGGCTTCGATAGCCGCGGCGCATGCTACGTACGGCATCTACCACCACGCTCGCCCCGCCGGAGGCCGCACTCCGTCGTCCTCTGCTGCGTACCAGCTCTTCGCCGCCCTTTGCGACATATGCATCATGCCCTTGTTTGGCTTTGGGGCCGTGGCTACGCAGAGGCAGAGCGCCCAGTGGACAACACGCCTTTCCAACCCAGATACCTTGACGTACCTCGTGCAAGCCTTGTACTATCTTCTCATTGCCGATGGAGGCCTTCACTTCCTGACCTTCTCCATCTCGCTTTGGCTCGGTCTGATGTTCCGCAAGATCACTCTCATGCCTCCGGACATGAATCCACTGGAGGACCATTTGACGTCTCGGGTCCGGCACAAGAAGAATAAATCCTCGGTTTCAACAGCCTACTCAAACTACTCGGGAGATAAACGCCTGTCGACTCCGCTGGAAGACCGTAGGAGGTCGGGGCTTCCCTACGAGGACGTCGCAAGACCGCCTACCATACCTTTCATGCATACGCGAGCTGGTTCTGTGGAGTCAATGGGAAGCAGCCGGGATTCACGCCTCAACTTGCCCAGCCGACAGTATCAGATTACACCTGGAAATTCGCCTCGCCAGTCAACAGGGTCTGCTGAACTCAAGCGCATATCGATGCCCGCCATGGGTCGGTCGTCGAACCGTGGCTCGTATATGGAAATCCCACTCCACGAGACGGCATCGTCTTCTCGCCCCGGCTCTGGTGCTACCACTCTGACAAATGGCTCTAACGCCAACGGAGTGAGAGAGTCTCCTCGCATTGGCAAATTTACAGAGACGTGGAGCGCAACCGAGTCGTTGATCTCGAGAACCCAGGAGCGGAACCGGGCTATTAACGCAGCAGCGCTCGAGGCAGAGCGAAAGCGCGCAAGCAAGTCGTACGAGGCCCTCACGCAGCGTTACAGCTACCCGGACTCGGACTCGGAATCTGACAGGGACGAAAACAACCTTGCTGGTAGCGACTTCGAGGATGATATTGGCAGCAACTTGCACCCCAACCCACTTCGGTCTAATCCGCCGACGCCCCCGACTGGTACGCCGCCGAGGACAGCACCGCGGCCAAAGACACCTTACTCACCTTTCCGATCGTCGGCCTTGTCCGAAGTAAGCCTGAATGACCGACGTGTCAGCGGGAGCAGAGATATTGCCGATGAGCAGCCTTTATCGGCTTTAGTCAATTCTCGATACAGGAATAGCTCGATCCAGCCAGAGTCCGGCTTTTACGCGAAGCCTTATGGAGAGTTGAAGCCGGCGACGCCTCCCATCATGGTTGGGAACAACCGTCAGCTTTCGTCGGGCAATGATTACGACCTCAGCAGTGCCAGCACGGCTTTTGGCCGACGACATGTCAGTGGCAAGGCAGTGGAGGAGGGCCGGGCTGGGGGAAGGTTTTCTCGTTACGGCGCTTTAGAGGAGTGAATCAGAGATGTCTTAAGGGAGTTATAAGATGTGGATGGCTGTGATTATGAAGGGAATGGGAGGGTTCGCAAGAGCAACTGATTTTCCATGTTGCCATTGAGATTTCGGGAGCGATTGCCAAGTGTAATATTAGGCTCAGATGGAAGGAACAGTGGAACTCCGCGTCGGTCTTGGGTAGTTTGGATGATAGCACAACATGAAATTTAAAAAGCTGGATCGCAACGCATTGACTAAGGCACATAAGAGGGTTAAATACCCTGCTTCCTGTCAAGATACTTTTGCCATGATGTGTCCAGGCCTGCGAGGGCAGATGCCTGTCTATCCTCGTCCCATTGTTTTCCATGCCATGATGCCAGGCTGGACAGATGCCTCATAGTCGGCCTCCCATGCGGACAATTCCACGGTTTATCCAGCTCCCCCATGTGCCGAACAAGCCTCTCCATCTGTCTCTGCTGCAGCGCCTTCCCAATCATGATGCTGCTCCGGCAAGCCCTTGTGGCAAACATCTTTCGGACTTTGCTGGGGCGGGGTACTGCCGCGGCCGAGTCGGTCATAATATGGCTATCCCCGAGCAGCGAGATGAGCTCTTCGAGGTCGGCGAGGGTAAAGGTTGTCTCTTTACTCAGGGGGAGCGCGAGAAGTTGACAGCGTGAACCCACAGGCTGGTCCCCCGACTCGTCAACCGTGATCTTAAACCCGTTTGCTTCCAATGCCGAACCATTGTCTAGCACGATTTCCTCCTCTAGGGCGGTAAGATCCAGGGTCTTGGGGTGGACCAGGCGCTGGGACTGGACGACCGTGCAGGCTTGGAGACGCTCAAAGTTGTACTTCTCATCCGAGGCATGCTGATCGACAATGAACAGCTCGTCCTCCCGGGAGTCACCACTCCGAATACTCTCAGGTCCGTCTCCCGGGCGCACGGCAAGGACGAAGCCGAGATTGAACTGGCCGATAATCTTCATCTTGGCGAAATCTCCTTTGGAAATCGTCAGCGATAGCTTCTCCTCGGCATCAGCTGAGCCGGCGTCAAGCCCAAGAGAGTCTGAAGAGGTAAAATCATCAGGTTTAAACAATGAACTCGACCATGATGCAAGTTTCGTAGCTAGGGAATCTTTGCTGATACGAAGGCGTTGTTCGTACTGGAACGTTGGATCCCTGCTCTTGCTTGTCCCCTTGAATATGGTAGCCTGCCTTTCACCCATGGTGACTGGCTTATCCTTTTGAGGCTCATCCAGCGCCTCTCGCGCCACTCGCACTTCTGGCTCGTCAGTTTCGGCCACGACCGCTGACACTTGGTCATCGTCCGCATCCACGACTTTTGTCCAGGGTTGCGGTGACGACTCTTCTGGGCTTGGATTGTCTGCTGCGCTCCCCTCGATGGCGACTTCATTTTCGCAGTCTTGGTCAGTCTCGTCCTGGCATTCAACAACCCCTTCCAACGATGCCGAATCGTCCGTTGCCTCGTTTTCTTCAATGACAATCTCCTCCATTTCGGCTTTTAGATCCATAACAGAGTCATTAGTAGACGCTGTTGCCGAGAATAGCTGCGACAGACGGTTGCCGAAGCTTGGCCTTGCTGCTTGCGGTTTCCGGGTTGTCGGGATCGACCTATCTCGGCGCGAGGGGGGTCGATTTGACTCAGTGGACGGCTCTCTTGAGGAAATGCCGGTGGCGCTCCTAGCGCGCGGTGGAGTCACCGAATACATGTCGTCTTCGGCATCATCCAACCTATCCCCTAATCTCTGTATCAGCTCCCTGGCGGTCGTGATACCAGGCGAGACTGGGTTCGGAGACGTCTCGGGCTTAGCACTAGATTCCCTTGCCACTCGGCGGCTCAAAAGATTGAACATCCTCGGGGATGCCATGGGAGCCGGCGAGATGGTAGTCTCGGGTTGGCTATTTTCGTTGTCTGATGCAATGTCATCCTCATCTTCGATAGTGTCGCTCGTGATCTCCTCTGCGTTTCGGGTTGGAATTGAAGGGATGGCCCGAGTTGAGGTAGGTGGCACCGCGGAAACTGCCCTCGAACCCAAAGTCGGCTTGAATGCCGTCAATTGCGCTGCTGGTACCTTATAGTCCTGCTGCTCAAACAAGGCGTTTAGTTCCTCCTTTAGATTCTCAAGCATGCGGCCTTGCTCATGGAGCATGATGGTTCGTTTATCTGGGCTGACATTGACGTCGTATAGATGGGTGTCCAGTTGCACATCGGCAAGAATGAAAGGCGATTGCGAATTGTTGAATGACTTGTAAACCTCGTTGAAAACCTTGGCAAACTGAGGCAGTCCACAAGGTCGGCCATTCACAAAGAACATTTGTCTATCGGGGGTCTGTCGGCCTTCGCCATGGGCTGGCCTGGAAACGTGACCCCTAATAGCAACCACTTGGCTTGCCCGTGAGTCTTCTCTGCCATCTTTGACGATTCCTTGGAGGATTTTGCGTCCAGGACCTGATGACGATGGATCCATGGTCAAACTCAAATCTAGGGCGACTAGTGCAGACATGCTTTTGGCCCCGAATATGTTGATGACGTTCTCTCGTGTTGTAAGGTTGCCGTTGGTAGAGAAAAGAACAACTTTCTTGCCCTTAATTGCCTGCTGCGAGACGGTGAACCTGACCCGTGTCAAGATACAGGCATATTGGTTGAGCAAGGCAATGAGTTTGTTCCACTCGCGCTTGACATGACGTTCAAGCTCTCGTCTTCGCACGGGAAGGTTGTGGAATAGGTTCTCCACAATAACAGTTGTTCCTTGCTTGGCCGAAACGACCGACGTGTCGTCGAGTTTTCCCGAGTGAGCAAACTTGAGCCTGGAGCCTCTGGGTGCTTCCGAGGCTAGGCATGTGACAATGGAGAGATGGCTGAGGGCGCAGAGGGAAGACAGGGCCTCTCCTCGGAAGCCAAAAGTCTGGAGACTCGAGATGCCATCGTACGAGGACAGCTTGGAAGTGTAATGCTTCAAAGCGATCGACTCGTAATTCTCCCGAGATATTCCGCTCCCATTATCTTGCACTTCAATCGAGTCCAAACCCTGGTTTTTGAAGCGGACGTCTGCAGTACATGTCAGCTGGAACTCAGTATCTGGTAGGAGTTGTTGATAATGCGCCTGTTGATGTAGAACCTACCGATGCTCGTTGCACCAGCGTCGACGCTGTTTTCTATAAGCTCTTTGGCCACCGAGCACAAGTCAACGATGACCTGACCTGACTGAATACGGTGGATCTTTGCAGCTTGATTAGAATCTCTGGCAGAAGCTGCAGCTTGATGGGCAGCTCACTGTTCCACTGTCAATGGGCTTTATGGTTGCCATCGCGATCTTGATGAATAGATGATTTCCAGATTCTTACTCATAGCTTAAATTCCTATGCGACCAGATCATTAGGTACGTCCATTATTCGCAGGAGAGAGCGGCAAGCGGCTAGACGTGCGCACTCTGAATCTTTTATGGGTCTTGCGCGTTTTGCAACTTGGGGGTCGTGGAGCCTGTAGCCTGCGGCCTCCACTCTTTGACGCGAGAGCACGTGCTCGCTTGTGACCCCACATAGCTATTGGTTGGCTGGCTGCCCAATGCTCACCACTCAGGTTCACCGTTGTTCCTGGGTGCTGCGTGTTACATTATCTAGATCCTCTTGCTGGTATTCTCGGCTTAGGGGGTCGTCGAGCGGGCACCAAGGCGCCCTACATATTGCTTCTGGACCAACCTGTGATGCCGGCGTAACAACCTAATGGTGCCAAGTTGAGGAACCACACCATGCGCATGCACCGTGGGGATCGAGATACATCTCCCAATACCCACCTTGCATGTGTTCATCCTTCTTAGTCTATGTGCCTAGGACCTTCGATCTTGTTTCCGAAACGCCGCAGGCCGCCGAGCAAATGACAAATGCATGGTCATAACCAGAATCTAAACGGTCTGCTACAACGAATTGATTGGACAACTACAATGGAAGCTTGGCAAAGGGAATGTCCGAATGTGCAGCTTCCGCAGACCTCGAAGATGCAAGATGAAAGGCTTGATAGGTATGATTCTGCAGGTTGCAAGCAGGTACGTACTTCAACGACGAAACTAAAGCACCCCACTTGGCGCGGATTTGTCTGCACCTATCTGTACCACTGTGCATTCGTAGTACAGTAGGGACACCTTGAAGATGCTACCGATGCCAGCCCATTTTTGGCCTTCCCAAAGCGAAAATTGACGGGAACTCTAACTTCATTTTGTCGCGTGGCAGGCAGCCAGGTATCTTCGTAGCTAGGACGGCTTATTAGCGGCTTCTTATCTTTGACCAGGGCTTGTCGATTGATTCACCCGCCGAACTGAAGCTCTCCCTTCCCAGAAACTCGCCAACCACCCAAATTTTCTGTCCGTCTTTAGGCCCGATATCCCGTCGCAACTGGGTGATATTGATGTTGCCGTTCACTAGAAAGTTTAGCGGCCGACTGCAGCCGCACTCCCATCTATGGCTAAATGAACGCGGCTCGAGGAAAACTGCTGGATAGTGGATGGGGATTTGAACCGCAGATAAGAGCATTCAAGCTACAAAGCCTCCAGTCTCGAGTTATGATGATAGGTGACTGGGAGTGTGATATTTGGATCCTCAAGGCCAGTAGGGTTCTTGAGTGCCGGATTGGACAACTGTGTTTGTGTGTGTATCCAGTCAAGGTTGGTTGTTTATGATGACTTGATCCAAGACCCGTGTTGCTTGACTAGTAGCGGCTTATAATCTTGGTATGACCTCATTGAGAATGAGCCGAAATTCTTCGCCATGCTACCTACCCCGTCAACCGTCAACCGTCAACCGTCTGCGGCGCGTTAGGCGCAGTCTGGATTTGTGCCGTGGAGAATACTCATGAAAAAGCTGTCGACTGATGTACAGCCGAGTGACCTGGAAGCACCGAGGGGGAGCTCATGGTTGTAGCGTACGGCGTAGGTACAAGTACGCGGGACCTTTGTACCTGCCTAATCCTTAGAATTTCCGCTGCCGCAATTGGGCCAGCCCGCTAACCCGGCCGCTGTGCTTAGCTGCGAGGCAGCCCCTGGCGGCCACTGACCTTGCAATCTGCGTGGGAATTGGAGCAGGTCGAAGCTCTAGACTTGGTCCCAAAACTCTTCCATCCACTTGCCCGTGCTTTCCCTCATTTCCCTTCCCTTTCTTCATGTCCAGGTCTCGATAACCTCACCCGGGCTTCTCTCGTTTACGTCAATTGCCGGGTTCATCGGAGACTCCTTCGAAAGGAGCCTGATTCCCCATGAAGGGCCAGTCGCCTGCATCCAGCGAGGATGCCGACGCCGATCAAGACACTCGAGCAGCCCCCGAGACTCCGCCCGACCTCGAACCTCTCTACGATGAAGCCGCGCCGCCACGGGGCAGGTCTCGCCACGACACACCGCTCTCGCACTCGTCGGCGAGAAGTAGGCGCTCGATCAATGCGAATTACGGCCGCAATGGTCCGGTTGATGGAAATCTACTGGCGACCAGCAAGGAAGACATGACAAGAAGGGACAAGGCATCCTCCCCGTCGAGACAATTAGCCAGACTTTCTGCACCTCATGGCCCAATATGGAAGGGGCCATGGTCCATTACACTGCGGATATTCCTGGCTGCCGTCGTGGGTTTGACTCTTCTCGCCACTATTTTGAATTCTCTTGTTACACGCCAGCTTGATCTCGGGGGCTGTCAAGTGCCGCGCATGGGACCGACATACAAAAAATTCGACGAATTCGATACCGAACATACGCGCTTCGCTAGCAAATACTCCCTCTATCTATATCGGGAACATGGTATCGATGACTGGAAGAAGGTATGTCCATGGTCGGCCGTTCGCGAGCTTCCTCGATGCTGTTGGCTCGAAGCTCTTGGCTAATGGTTGTCTCGGCATGCAGTTGAGGGGAGTACCTGTGCTGTTCATACCCGGAAACGCCGGTAGTTACAAGCAGATCAGGTCCATCGCAGCCGAAGCTGCGCATCACTATCACGATGTTCTTCAGAATGACCGGGCCGCTTCGGCCAAGGGCGTGAGGAATCTCGACTTCTTCACGGTGGACTTCAATGAAGATATTACGGCATTCCATGGTCAGACCCTTCTCGACCAAGCGGAATATCTCAATGAAGCCATTCGCTACATTCTTTCCTTGTATATGGATCCGCGGCTCTCGGCCCGTCCTTCAGACCTCCCTGACCCTACATCGGTTATGATACTCGGTCATTCGATGGGCGGCGTGGTTGCTCGAACCATGTTGATTATGCCCAACTACCAGATCAACTCGATCAACACGATTCTCACCATGTCTGCGCCCCATGCGCTGCCGCCCGTGACGTTCGACGGGCAGATTGTCAAGATCTACGACGACATCAACGACTATTGGCGCAAGGCATACGCGGAGAAGTGGGCGAACAACAACCCGCTTTGGCATGTCACGCTGGTTTCCATTGCTGGAGGTGGTCTCGATACAGTGGTCCCCTCGGATTACGCAAGTGTCGAGTCCATACTGCCCGAGACACACGGTTTCACCGTTTTTACCACGGGGATCCCGACAGTTTGGACGAGCATGGATCACCAGAACATCCTGTGGTGCGACCAGTTTCGAAAGGTTGTGGCGCGCGCCATGTATGATGTGGTAGATGCCCACCGGCCATCCCAGACCAAACCTCGAGCCGAGAGGATGCGGGCCTTCAAGAAGTGGTTTTTGACAGGCATGGAGGCGGTGGCGGAAAAAGGGCTCCCCCACCAAGAACCAACCATCCCGCTAATTCTTGACGACAAGTCCAATACGGTGGTACCGCATGGCGAAAGACTGCTTGTAAGAGGATTGGGTCGCGAAGCCAAGACGAAGACGTACCTTCTCCCCGTTCCGCCCCAGGGCTCGCCCCATAGCACCCGCTTCACACTTCTCTCCAATGTGCCGCTGGATCATGATGGCGGCGCCGGGAAGCTCGAGGTGCTCTTTTGCAGTGTTTCGCTGCTGCCGGGCCAGGCGGCATCTATGTTTGAGACCGACATGGACATCTCCGCCGAGAGCAATGCTTCTACTCGTCTCGTGTGCAAGAACGCCGCACCCGATCTGATCACATTACCCCCGTCTACGCATGCATCAGCCTATCCCTTTCCGTCCAAAAACGAGCGAACGCCTCCGCCGTTTTCATATCTGCAATTCGACCTCGACGACATCTCGGAACACCAATTTGTAGCCATTCTGGACAAGACCCCGCGACCTACCAACGGGTTTGTCCTCGCCGAATTCGCCGACCATTCCAAGTCCCACAGGACTCTGGACATGAGCCTGTATAAGCTGCTGACTCTTGGAGTCACGTTGCGACTCCCAGCCAACAGGCCGACGGTGGCTGAGTTTAAAATACCGGCAATGGAATCCAGCCTCCTCGCCTACCACATGGACATTGGATATAAAGGTTGCGGCAAAGACGGAGAACTCTTTGCCCCTCTTGTCAGGCAGTTTCTCAACCGACCATACGAGTCTAAATTCTTTGTCAACGCTAGGCACGCCGACATAAGCCTACATGGCATCTCGCCCTTTGTTCCGCCACCGCTCGTGGCGCCGACAGCAACCGAGAAAGGTGTCGGTTTCCAGATTTGGGCCGACCCCACGTGCGAGTCGCCCATGACGATCCGGATTCAGGTGGATGCTTTGGGGAGCCTGGGGAAGCTGTACATCAGATACCGCACCGTCTTTGCCGCGTTTCCTCTCTTGATCGTGGCCATGGTTCTGCGGAAGCAGTTTCAAGCTCATGACCAAACTGGTGCCTTTGTGTCCTTCACAGATGGCCTGAACAAGACATTGCGCAGGTCGTTCCCGCTGCTGTTGCTTTCGCTAACACTGCTTTCCATGACTGGCGGCGACGACGGTCAGATGTCGGGCTCGGCGGGAGCAGCCCGGGCTTGGGACCAGAGGAATGGCACTTTCGATATGGATTTCTCCCAGAACGATAGCGTCATTGGCACCCAGGATCCCTTTTTCTGGTTTCTCGTTCCGGTCATTGGCGTCGTGAGTGTAGGCGTCTGCGTCAGCCTTCACTACGTCACCATTCTCTTGACGCAGATAATAAGCGTCTCATACGGCTTTCCCTATCTGATGTACCTCTCCGTTACTCGGATCGTCGGTGGACGGACCCGGGACGAGAGACCCCTTGACAAGCGCCGAGCATTGTCGCCACCTACGTTTGTGCCGTCCTCGCCTGAAAGACGCATGATTACGACTGCCGTCCTCCTCTTCCTCGTTTCGACCTTTATACCGTACCAATTCGCCTACTTGGTCGCTTGCCTGGTGCAGCTTTTCACAACTGTTCGTGCCTTGCGAATTGCGCAGGACCTTGGCCAAACGGCAAACGCCAATTTCTACCACTACGCCCACTCGATACTCCTCCTTATGCTCTGGGTTTTACCTATCAACCTTCCCATTCTTGCCGTCTGGATCCGAAATCTAGCGGTGCACTGGCTCACGCCCTTCTCGTCCCACCACAACGTCCTCTCGATCGTATGGTTCATCCTTCTTGTCGAGAACTTGACAACGGGCAAGATGATACCACGCCTGACAAGCCCAATGAGGCATGTCACGGGCCTCTTGCTCATGGGAATCGCCTTTTATGCCGGCGTGTATGGCATATCATATGCCTATCGGCTGCACCACCTCGTACATATTGCTACGGCGTGGCTGGTGTTGATACACCTGACGTCGGGGTCGTGGTCGCTGGCCGGCTTGCGGGCTATTTTTGAAGGCGGTGTTCTGGAGAATCGGAAGCGAGCCAAGGCGCCATGAGCTCACTGTTTGCATTTCGGTTGAACGCTCATGTACAGATACGTAATGCCGACATACCTGGATACCACACCATCGTCAGAAATTCACCCAATTTGCATCCGAATCGCGGGTCGAGTCGACACGTCCGCATTCTAGCGGCGAAGCACAAGACACACGTCACATGCCGCATGCCGCTCACGGCCTTTTTATTTCATGCCTCTGTTGCCCTACGTTCGCCCTTCATATTCTGCATTCCAAGGCGTCATCGAAATATCGGCCCCTTTTTTCCCGGCGGTCGTGTTTCCGGGCAGTTCATTTTCATCATGGGTAATTACACATTTGGGACCGTTTGGTTTAACAGCCTTTTTAATCATCTTTTATTCCCTTTTTCTGTTTGTCCTTTTCTTCTTTGTCGTGTTTCTGCATGGAGGAATGATACCAAGGAGTGTTTGTTGGACATCTGAGTACCATGAGCTGCGGCACCGGGGCCGGACATATCAAAGGCGGCAGGGACGAGCTAGCGTACGCGGGCCTCAAGGCTGCAGCCGACGATGTTCTGCGACGGCCACTGGAGATTGAAGATTACTACGTGAGGAGAGGAAAGCTAAGTCGCAGGAACACGCTCAACGGTGCGGGCTCGAGCCTGGCGGTACGCTAGCGCATGCCATTGTAGATAGATAGAGAGAGAGAGAGAGAGAGAGAGAGAGAGAGAGAGAGAGTCTGTAGGTTAATGTCGCCAGATAATAGACGCCGTCAGAAGATGTTAATGATGGGCATGGCCGCTCCATATTCGGACACCATGTGGCCATGTGGGCCATTTTTAGTAATTATATATATTCTCAGTACTTTATATTTGCAATGCCAAGTCGAATGCGAACCTCAAACACCTACGCCCTATGCAAAGTCTATCGGTTCAAGTTTACAGTCGCGACTCCACGTTTATCGAGATTTGTTTGTCTTATCCTGCCGGATAACCCACAGAGCAACCCCCAGTCCCAAGGCACATGAACCCAACGTAATCCAATACGCCGACTGGTAGCACTCAAGTCCATCGTGGCATACGCGGTTCCCACCCTCATCGATGTCGCTGTGCTTATCAAATATCGAGCCGTAGAAGAGGTTAAATATGTTGCCCGAAAGGATGGGCGAAATAGTCATGAAGCCCCAGTTCTGGCTTAGGCCATGGATGCCGAACGTCTCGGCTACGATGGACGGAAAGACGCCGAATAGAAAACCGTATCCGAGACCGGACAGGCCAGAAACAAATCCGAGGGCGTGTGGATTTGTGATGTTGAGGGCGCAGATTTGTGCCACGGCGAAGATGAGGCTCGCGGCCACGAGGCACCATACGCGGTTGGCGTGCAACACCTTGACGAGGAAATCCGATCCAACCCCTTATATTCGGTTAGCACGGAAGAGAGACTCGAGAGTATCATTTTGAGATTTCTGGACTGACCACTCAAGAGCCGGCCGGCAAAACTGCAAACGCTGAGGATGGAAACATGCATCTGCTGGTTTTTCACGAGAAAGTCGTCCCCGAGAGAGTCGTCCCACCGACGCCAAAGAGCATTGGCATCGTTGCCAATATTGCTAGGGAGGCCGTGTTAGACATATCCATATTCATAATAGCCAATCAGGACACAAGCTACCCACTTTATCGTCATGAGGCCAATACCGGCCAGGATGCCCATGATGCAGAACAGCTGCCAAAACCTTGGAATGGGCAGCATACGGAAGCCTCGAATATCTATACGGTGAGATTGGTCCATATCAACACTGCTCTGCACAAGTACATCACCAGGTAGAGACGAAGCATCGCTAATGAGGGAACACGCTTCATCCACGGGAGCGTCATCGACGGTATCATCGGCTAGCGACTCCTCGGTGGCGGGCGGTGATGCGGAGTCCGGCAGCTCAGGCGCGTCCGGCGAAGGTTGCGGCTTTGGGCCGGGCGACGAGGGCGTGGTAGAAGACGTACCAGGATCTGCGTCAGACTGCTGATGAGGTTTCGGGTGGTCCGAAGACGTTCGGCTGAGAAGCTGCGAGTCGTTGATCTCCATGCCGCTCTCGTTCCCCGGCACCGCCTGGTACGAGCCGTGAGAGCTTGCAGGCGGGAGAACCCTCACGAAGAAGAAGCCCAGGACAATCAACCCAGATGTGCCACACGCTAGTAGCATGAGAAATGCGCTCGTATCGCCGGAAAATAATATGGCACCAAGCGTGGAGAAGAAGAAGGCGCTGAGGCCGAAAGCGGCCAGCGGAAACGCTGTTGCTGTCCCCCGATGGTGTGGCCAGTTCAAGGCAGACGTCTTGATGGCTGCGATGAAAGCCATGCACCCTCCAAGGCCGCTGAGGAATGAGAAGAAGCACATCCATGGAACAGATCCTGCTGCTGCGTCGTATGCCTGGTGGAGAGGGAAGTAGCCGAAGGCGAGAAGGAGGGCGCCTCCGATGAAGGCGGGGCGAGGGCCGCGACTGTCGATAAAGAAGCCGATGGGCGCGCCCATTGAGTACATTCCCATGTTTCCAAATACCCCGATAAGATTGCTCTGCGTCGACGAGAGCTTGAGGCGGTCGGCGAACTGTGGTGCCCAGGCCGAGTAGACGTACTATTGTCCATCCTCGAGTCAGTACTTGCACCGCCAATACGTCTAGCAGCGGGCGTTGGTCGCCCAGAAACTAACATTCGTCCCGCAGGCCAACGACATTGCGGTGACAGCCACGCTCGCCATGATGCGGGCCCGACGAAGCTCGGCAGGTCGATCCTTCATTGTGTCGGCTCTCTCAACACCGTAGCTATATCTCCAGTTTCGAACCGTTCAAGGATGGGAAGCTTCAGGGGTTTGAAGCCTTCATCAACTTTCAAGATAGGGCATCTTTAAGAATTAGGTCGAATCGGGTTTCGACCGCGTACTCGGCGGGAGTTTGTCGGCGACGCTGGGAGAGATGGTGGAACAAGCTCATGAGCCTTGAGGTGCTGATCAAAAAAAGGAGAAAATCAGTTAGGTTGATGTGGCTGATAACTGCCGGTCGGGCGGTACCCGCTATCATGTGCTGTCAGTCTGTTACAATGACAGTTCCATCCGAGCTTGGGCTGCTGATAAGAACGCCCGGACACTAAAGCACAGTATTTCCAGGGTTCGTCCGCTGCGATCGGCATCTCCTAGTCGTACTGGGACTCTAGAGCCTGCCTGCGGCGCACAGGCATAATGACACAGTGAGAGAACAGCGATGGCTATATATAAACTGTGTGGAGCTCATCCGTCACCGGCCAACTGCAAGGCGACGTAATTGTCACGTGGGGGCTATGATGTCTCAGGAATCGCGGCACGAGCTTCAAATGCAACAAGCGCCCAGGCTGCAGCATTGCCAACCTCCACGGCTCACTCTATATCTTAATAATCTCATCCAGCCTTTGGTCGCTTTCCCATCTAGGCACGACCAGCCGTCTCCTTCGAAGCCGATCGTCGACATACAGACCAAAACATCGGTGGCCCGACATGGGTGCCATTCTATCTTTACCGCTGCTCGCGGTGCCGAGCATGGGCACGGTATGCACTCTCCCGTCGGTCGCCGGGAATCCTCGGTCCCGTGCTCTTCTGCCCCCCCCCC